>Ga0265797_10000065_pt1 | contig 234123 bp, 177 predicted proteins | sample P2T30metagenome_FD_192433 | JGI IMG/M metagenome (GOLD analysis project Ga0265797, IMG submission 192433) | Plant litter microbial communities from East Loma Ridge, Irvine, California - P2 T30 | ecosystem: Environmental > Terrestrial > Plant litter > Unclassified | place: USA: California...
CCCCTCAGAATTCCCGGATGCACCTCTTTCCTGCTTGCACCCTTCCACTTGGTCTACACAACCAGCCAACACCTTCTCAAATTCATCCATCTCCACAATGGGGAGCTTGAGGTGCCTGCAGATGAACCAGAAAAAGACGAGAGATGCCGCAATGTCGAGCGTGGGGCCAAGTTGGTGACAGTGATGCCGAGTGCTCACTCGCTGGTGTTGCAAATGCCACGTGGAAACCTCGAGACCATCTACCCACGAGCTTTGGTTCTTGCTGGAATCAGAGCGAGTATCAACGACAGAGACTACAAGACCGCGTTCAAGATCTGTAGGAAGCAGCGTGTCGACATGAACATCCTGCACGACTTCGCTCCACAGCAATTCATGCAAGACGTTGAGCTGTTTGTGAAGCAGGTCAAGAAGACCGAGTACATTGACTTGGTTCTATCATCACTATCTGAAGAGAACGTGGCAGAGACTATGTACAAGGAAACACTCCGCACGTCTGTCAACGACCCTCTTCCTGGCAGTAACCCTTCACAGGCCGCTTCCGGCATCAACGCCCCGTCGAAGGTCAATTCGATTTGCGACGCCTTCATCACAGTACTGCAGAAGGATCGCGCAAAGCATCTGCAGAGTATTGTCACAGCTCACGTGTCGAAAGAGCCCAAAGACCTCGAGGCGGGTCTGCAACTCGTTTCCGAGCTAAGAAAGCAAGGCAACGAAGAGCAGCTCGACCAAGCTGTCCTACACATCTGCTTCCTAGCAGACGTGAACAGACTCTACGAGACCGCCCTTGGTCTCTACGATCTCGACGTCGCCCTGCTGGTGGCACAACAGTCACAAAAAGACCCCAAAGAGTACTTGCCATACCTGCAGAACCTACACGACCTCGAGCCCCTGAGACAGCGCTTCGCCATCGACAACGACCTCAAGCGCTACCGCAAGGCTCTGACCCATCTATACGAGCTGGGAGAATTCGAAGAACTGAAAGAATTCGTCGGCAAGCACGAACTGCACGGCGCTGCCATGGAGCTATACCGCTACGACAAAGCCAAGATTCACGAGCTCATGGGCCTGTATGCGACCTTCCTCGTCAGCCGCAACAGATACGAAGACGCCGGCATCGCCTTCGACTTTGTCCGCGACTACGCCCAAGCATACGAAGCCTACCGCTCCGCCAGCATGTGGCGCGAGAGTCTGGCGTCTGCAGCACTGGTACCTGTAACAGACAGCGAGCTTACAACTTTGGCACAAGACTTGGCAGCGGGACAAGAGGAATCAAAGGACTTTGTGGCGGCTTCGACGATTTACATGGACTATCTAGACGATCTACCCACCGCGCTCAGACTCCTCTGCAAAGCGAACAAATTCGCCGAAGCCATGCGCCTGGCGGTCCAGCGCCGCAGACCCGAGTTGGTTGCGGAGATTGTCGACCAGGGCTTGGTTGAGAGCTCGGCTTCGATGACCGAGTTGCTGGCTGATATGAAGCAGCAGCTCAACGAGCAAGTGCCCCGAGTGAGGGAGTTGCGGGTGAAGAAAGCGGAAAACCCTATGGCTTTCCTTGGTGAGGCCGATGAGGCTGATGGCGATATCCCGGATAACTTGTCGATCGCGCCGTCGGAGGCTACGACTTCCGGTGGTACGCTCATGACTAGGTACACGAACCGCAGTACCGGCACGTTGGCCACCAATGCGACTAGGAAGACGTCGAAAAACCGCCGCCGCGAGGAACGTAAGCGGGCGAAGGGTAAGAAGGGTACAGTCTATGAAGAGGAGTATTTGGTGAACTCCATCACAAGACTGATCGAGAGGCTGAACTCCACGACCGAAGACGTGACGAGTCTGTTGCACGGCTTGATGAGGAGAGCCATGCGCGAGCGTGCGGTGGCGGTGGAGGCGGCGATGGCAGAGGTTATGGCGGCTTGCAAGGCGAGTATCGAGCAGGTGTTTGATGCTTCTGGGCCTGAGATGGCGCCGGTTGCTGGGACTGCGCAGACGGCGGAGCAGGCCGAGTATAGGCCTTATGGAGGACAGGCCGTGCATTGGGAGGCTTTGTCTGCTGCGGGGAAGAAGGTCGAGGCGCCGGTGTTGAAGGCCTTTGAGAGGTTGAGTCTTCTTCAGTAGAGATGTGATTGAATCGGAAATGCGAGATAGCTGTCCGTTATGTATTTCCATACGGTCGTACTCTTGCCTCTGGTCCATCGAGAACAAAGTGGTGCCATTGAGAGGGTCCTGTTATGAGGCTGACTCTCAAAGGAGCGGGTAGTTTTTTGCGGCGATATCAGCGACTTCGTTCCATCAGGAAATTCGTGTTTCCATTGAGAATGCACTTCGTGCAAACTCGCCGCTCGATGGACAGTCCAGCTCTAAGCGGTGTTACCAGCGGCTCTGGTATACCGAGAACGTGGTAGCGCCATTGAGAGAGCATTGCGGCCCTCAACATACGTTTTGCATGTATGCCAGTAGCGTGCTTCTCATCTCTGTGGGAAGTCGTCAGTTTCAATCAGTGGTGCGTCAGGTAACAGCACAACTCACCTGTCTATCTAAGGGCTGCGCTTCGCCGTGTTCTTCAACCGCTTCTCCCTGGCGCGGTTTATCTTCTGGTTAAGGTTCTTGGAAGCCAGCCGGTGGAAGGCTGACTGTGCGCGCTGGTGGTTGCCGTTGCGCCACATCCGGATAGCGTCGGAAGTGCCTTTGGCGGCCACATGCGCACACGACTCTTCGGGCTTGCCCTTTTCCCTGCTGTACGCGCACAGCGAGGCCAGAGCTATCTGGTCTTCCCAGTCGGCGGACCATATCGGGCAGACATGGCCATCTTGAACAACCGCTGGAGGCTGCTGCTGTCGTTGTTGTTGCTGCTGCGGGAGATGCGCTTGTGGGGCTCCCGTCTGAGCGACCGCCACATAGCCGTGGAAGGCAGCGGCAGCGGAGGGGATGCCGGCGGGGCTGATGGCGGCGGGAGTTCTGGCCATCATACCAGGCGCGTTGATAGTGCTCCATGCACCAAAGTTTGCTTTTGGAGGAGCATACGAAGCATACTGCTCTCCTCCCTGGTAGTTGTAGTTGCCGTAAGCAACTGGAGCGGTTGGTTGCACCATCCGCTCAGTGTCCCAGACACTGAGTGCAAATTGCGGAAGTGCGGATTGCACTTCCTGGTAGTAGTGCCCGCTTTGAACTGGAGCGGACGGTTGTGCCATCTCTTGGATGGATGGGAGTGCGTAGTTCGGGAGCTCCATCAGCTCCTCGGGCGGGTATTGCCTGGTTGAGGCGAGCGCTTGTGGCAACTGCGTGTATGGGTTGGTGTCCTCCATGGTTGCTAGCGGGTTAAGTCTGAAGTGGGGTTTTCGATGGTATGGATAGAAGTTTGTGTGGTGTGGTGATGGTGGTAGCTGAAACTGGCTGTTTGTATAGTTTTTGGTGCAGAGGAGCGTGGTGAAGATGGGAGGATGAGACGAGAGAAATGCAAAGGGAAATAGCAAAATGGCGGCCTGGCAAAATGATGGCGAGAATGCCATGGACTCGTCTCAGCGGTCGTAAAACAACTGGTATGGCTTTGGGGCAGATGGGATTGGCTGTTTGGAACGCGGTAGAGTTTGAGCTAGGTTTGCTTCCGGGTGAATTATGGTCATCCAGCGCCAGCTGTAGTAACAGCGCAGCGGGACTATACCATGAGAACATGATGTGAGAATGAGGAGGTAGATCTAGGTCGTGGCTTTCTTCTCCAACTTACTTCGTTTCCAAACAGCCATCTTTGCGTCTGTAAGGGCATTATGCGTGAACATGGGAGAAATTTTCCGCGGTACGGAGGCACCTACGCTGACCGTGTCGCGAGCGCCCTTTACATCGCTGACCATGGCGCACCTCTTACCGACTTTCGTTAAAGCTTGGACGGCTGGGTAAGGTGTGCATCGGAGATGGTCTTCCGAGCCCTTTAGCCCCGTTTACGGCATTGCGGACCATTGTAACGTGACATGCCGAAGCAAAATGTTGCACTGTCATGTGCTGCTTGGCAGGTACCGGCAGACTTCTCTGGCCGGCGGCGATGTAAATGTGGCTGGCCACCAAGTCTTTCACACAACACCTGCGCGCAAGCATATGCATGCAATGAGATCATGCTGTCGCGACAGCAACAATGCTGAGCAGTCGTGGCATATTAGATCAGTCTTGTCCTCGAGTGCAACTCGGTGTTCAACTGGTCTTTCTTTGGCGGCCGAGGGTGACAATCCGCGTTTCTGGTACAGTCGCCCGGGGGATTGCACTCTTGCACCCGAGTGTTGGCGACAGCAGTCGCATTGAAGAATCAAGACTCATCAGGCTGCCTGACAGCAGGGGCGTCTAGTCGGCAGCCTGGCAGCATATCGCTCGTCCGTTCAGGTCCCCAACGGTAAGTTGACTTGGAGACAAGCTGCAATATTTTAACAAGTTTGCGAGATTGGATTTTTTCTTAAACAAATCAACAGTGGCTTTACCGTCCACGTTGATGGGCCATAGCAGCGACATCTGCTCGCCACGCAGTATTCGATGAGAGCCAGGCAAGACCATGTCGCCGCCGATTCCAGTTGGGCGAATAGGGAGCTCCCGTCGGGTCTGTCGAGCTAGCGCGTCTTTCCTGAGACTGCGACGTCGGGCGACGTTTCTCCTTTGCGTCAGCCGGCTTCTTTGCTCGCAGCGACAGGAATATCGACAAGCAGAATTGCAAATTGAAGCCCAAGAGCTGTCGTCGTCGAAACACAAGGTTGTCGTGCCAAGGCGTGAGGTCGTCGCGCAATAACGGCGCGCTCGGACACTTCCGCAGCTGCCGACGCAGGTGCAGCAGCGCGAGCTGGGGCAAGGCGAACGCCTCGATCGCCGGAGAGTGAGGTTGGCTCACACACCCACTCTGAGAGAGGAGCACGCGACCCGTCACATCACTATCACCAGAAGCGAGCGTGCCGTGAGGGTCTGCCTTGTACGGTCATCTGAGGTCGCCACACTCGAGGGAAGCGCCGAGCAACGATAGGACGAACTCGCTCCATCAGCAACCGCTAGCAAGCGCCGCCGCCTGGGGTGGGAGAGAGCGAGGGAGAGGGAGATAGAGAGAGTCTGACAATATGAGCGTCATTCTCTGCACGGGTACGTGGTAGCGGTAGTTCACTCACTGGTCGCAAACTGTGGCTGACGACGACTCTCAGCCGGCTACGACCACACTATCAGGTAGGTGGAAATCGTGATTTTTATTATCAGCTCTGGACGAAAGTGCATGCACGAGGCTTCCGAGGATCTGGCCCTCGATACCGGATGTCTGGAACTAATTATGTACCTTCGAACTGGCCCTTGGAACGAACACAGCGTCCAGAGATAGATTCTGGCCGAGGATCTGCGATGTCAACACTTTCTGTTCTCTCTGTCCTCGGTCTCTTGACAACAAAGGAACTTTCTCCATAATATGGTGCCTCCGCGATTCGACGTCTGCCTATTCGTATTCGACTTCTGCGGATATCGGGCGGAATATTGCCGATCACCACTTTCTTTAAAGATGCATCCAAGGGTTCCTTTATATAGAGGACTGCCATTGAAGAGGATTGCCATCGAAAAGGACCTACCATTTGTATGACTCGGACTCGACTTGCTGACATTTTGATCATCAGATTTTGGGAAGCACTCAGCGGCATTTGTTCGAGGACAATCCCACACCCCGATTCGCAAGTCAACCGCCTTTGCATCTCGCCAGATAAGCGCTTTTTGGCCGCCGCCGGCCACCATACCGTCAAACTCTACGACATCAGATCAACAAACCCTGCCGCTGTCCTCACGTTCGAAGGTCACACTGGAAATATTACTGGCGTCGCATTCCACTGTGAAGGCAAATGGATGGTTACCAGCTCCGAAGATGGTCAGCAGAATTCCATCCAATCAAAATTCTCACACTAACTAATTTTCAGGAACCGTAAAGATCTGGGATACTAGAAGTGGCCACATCCAACGGAACTACTCGCACGGCGTACCTGTGAACGACGTCGTCATTCATCCAAATCAAGGGGAACTCATCTCCTGCGACCGCGGGGGAAATGTGAGGATCTGGGATCTTGGCGAGAACAAGTGCAGCCATCAGCTCGTGCCCGAAGACGACAAGTCTGTGGCGTCGGTTACGGTGGCTACGGATGGATCGCTGCTATGCGCGGCAGTCAGCAACAGCGTGCATGGATCCGTCTTCGTATGGCGTTTGATCACCGTTAGGGACGTGACCACCCTGATCCCAGTCACTAAGTACCGTGCGCATGGAACCTACATCACACGTGTCCTGCTATCGCCAGACGTGCGCCACCTCGCAACCTGCTCTGCCGACCACACAGCTCGCATCTGGCAGGTCGATCTCGAGCGCGCTCAAAAGGCCGCCATCAACTCGGAAGCCAACGGATCTGGAGAAGACGAGGGCTTCGAGCTTGAGCAAGAACTGGACGGCCATCAAAGATGGGTCTGGGACTGCGCCTTTTCTGCTGATTCCGCTTACCTTGTAACTGCTTGCTCAGATCATTATGCGCGACTGTGGGAGCTACAAAGCAAGTTGATCATCAGACAATACAACGGACATCACCGTGGCGCCGTCTGCGTCGCCCTGAATGACTACTCCGAGACGCGATGAGGTGGACACTATGGGAGATGGAAGGAGCTTTGTGTCATACAAGACTGTGGCAAGCAGTTGCCTGAGTGTCATTATAAGACTTGTACTTTCTCTCGGGTTACATGAGCTGCGAGAAATTAATGGAGTGCGGCGCAAGCATGGAGTTATGAGAGATGGCGTGGTTCAGTCCAAATTGACGGCAGATTTGTCTTATTGAGCAGTATTGTATTCAGTGCGATGCTCAAACTTGCATAGTTCGTGTCCATGGACTCGAGTATGACCGACAATTCTTTTCATTGTCTTTGTCTTTATCTTTGGAATCTTGATGCAAGTGAAGGGTGTTGGGAATCTCTCACTGCGATTCGCAAAATATTAACTACTATGCAAATTCATTGTCGGGTTTAATCAACGACAACCGCGATCCATCCATCACGGCTTCGAAATCCAAACCTCCGCGGCCATCAATTCCTCCCAGCCACCTGAGGACATGAGGACATCGAAAAGAAAGCCAAGCCACGCCAACGGCCCGCTCTCCGCAAAGCAGAACGCCTACAAAACCCTCGCATCCCAAATCTCCCTCGCGCTTCCTTTTCCTTTTCCCTCCATGATACCGCGTCTCTCTATACCCTTGTAAGACCACTACACCGTTGGTACTTATCACATTCCCGAGTGACCGAGAGCGAGACAACGCCTTTTATAATCTAGACACTCTTTGCACATGCCCGCCTGTAGTGGGCGGGCGTGGAAGTGGAGTGTCGGGTTCGCTTATGGCATACAAACCTTTTCTTTCAGAGACTTGTCATGCAGTTTTTCGGCAGACTTTTGCACGTAGGCAGTTGGCTGGTCTCTTCTCTTGTTTGGGGAGTTGAGATGGTTGGCTGGCTGCGTTCAATTATCTGCTGGCTATGAGATGAGATGTGACTTTGGTCGTGACCGGCTCCTATGGAGTTTGTTCTGGCAGGGTTGACACTTTCTTTACTGTCCTGTGTTCGCATGCACCAAATGCTCCAAAGGATTGCGAACGCTACGGACAAGTCACAGAACATGGACATACGTCTTCGTCTTCGACCTTTGGGCTTGCGAGCAACATCCAGATGTTGCAGCACCCATCCATTATTGCTCCATTGCAGCACTGGAGGTGACTTGTACAGACACGCTGAATTGCCGCACGATGTCTGGCGGCAACGAGCGTGTGCTGTTACTCTTCAGTCCACACGGGAAGGTACCACTTTGCATTATTGAGGGCAAGTTACATGCTGCATCTAACCTGTGTTTAACTGCTCACAGCTACAAACTCTCCAGCTTCATCGCCACCATTTCTCCACCAGCATCGGTACCAGAAATGTTATGGCAACATTGAGAAAAGGATCGAACCCTTCCTCCCCAGTGAGCCACTGATACAGCTTGAGCCAAAGGGCAGAAATGCACGCTTGTCCCGCGAAGACGTATAAAAGGAAGTGGGAGTGTGGCCTGAACGGGCTGAGGGTGTAGTGTAGGCAGGCGTTGAGCATGAGACTTGTGGTCACGCAGGTGAGGAGGGTGTCCCATTTCTGTGCTCGTGCTGGTGTTTGGTGATGATGGGTGTCTTGGGGCATGTTGGCGGTTTATCAACAGGCTTTTCATTTGTGGTTTTTTGGTTTTGCTTCTGTAGTGAGAGGCAGATCGCGTGGCTTTTGGGAGTGTTGTTGATCAGTGTCACTGATCGCTGGGTAGCTTCCGAGAAATCGCTTCCTTTGGCCAACCTCATATTTCTTCAGGTGACTGGTCCATATTGCTGTCGACGGGCGCTACAGATCTCGCTGGGTGCAGGTCTTCAACCCTGGAGGAGATCCTGCACGGCACGACCAGCGATTCCAAGGTTCAAACCCTCAAACACAGGTTCTCACTAAGCACCGGCGGAAGAGCCAGCTAAAGTGTTAGTGAACGAGGAATTTTAGTCCACAAAAAGACCCGGGCATCGGTGCGATCGGGAATCACCCCCAACGCGTCAGACAGCCCCGTTGTCAGCTCCGTGCAGGTCTACTGGTTGGTCGACCATGCCAGAACACTCTTCTGAAGCCTCTCCACGTCGGCCCTCACTACCAGGACACTCTTCTGAAGCTTCTCACCATTAGCTTGCACTGGCAGGATACTGTCCTGAAGCTTTTTCTCGTTAGTCTTCACTTCCAGAACATTCTTGCGAAGCTTCTTCCCAATCCCGTTGGTCTTCAACTTCCGAACACTCTTCTTGAGCTCCTCTTCGTTGGCCCGCATTGCCACAGTACTCTTCTGGAGCCCCTCTTTGTAGGTCTTGAACCATTCCATACGCCAGGCATGAATGGCCTCGGACATGTATCGATAGTGATCTGCGAGGACGGATCCATGCAAGAGGGCAAACTCATGACGCACCGGTTCTTTTTCCTTGACAGTTTTCTCGCTTTGCTCGATGCTACGCCGGTATCTCGCGCGCGCGTCTTTGTAGCGGGTTTCTCCACAGCGCAGGAATAAGTTCATCTCAGCAAGAGTGTCGTTGTCTTCCGCTGAAGAAAAGTCAATGATGGAGTACAATACGTGCTGGAGCCGGGCGTCCTGGTGCAGGCGCCCCAAGACAATCGTGCGCATCCGGTAGTAAGCGACGTGATACGGGGTAACGTCGGAGGGGAATCCATGGGTCATGTGTAGCACTAGATGTTCAACCTCCCACATGGTTTTGTGAGCGACCGCAGCAAGTTTTGCGTTGCGCAGGAGTGTTGAGAGGTACAGTCGCACGCGAGGTCGGCCTGAAGCTTCAGCAGCGAGCTCGGTGTTTTTCTTTGTCCAGATCTCCTCGAGGATCGCAAGGTCTTTGGCATCTTTGTACGCGATAATCTGGGTTGGGAGGATGTTTGTGAGGATCTGGTTGTTGTGCTCGACCCAGAGTGAGTGCATTTGCTTGTTCGCTCCAGAGAATGTCGCGGCCGATTGGATTGTGTCGCTTGAAGAGAAGACTTGCACGAGTAGCTCATTCGAGAGCGAGAGTAGGTTGACCATGGTGAGCGCTTCGAGGGAGCGTCGAGGGGTGGCAGTGTCGTTGGTGTTGTGACCAGCTGAGCAGCTGATCAAGGTGGTGAAGTCAGTGTTGAGTTGACGTGAGGTTGCGCAGCGCCGTGTAGTTCACGCCGGGAAGAGAGTGGCGGAGGACTAGAATGTGAAAGTGGCCGATCTGGTTGAGGTCTATGAGTTGGTTGCAGTGTCTGGGCGAAGCCTTTGAATTGGTTGATGTATCTGGATGAAGATTAACGTATGAGCTGATTGGTGTATTTGCGTAGTGCGGTGGATGAGAAGAGCGGTTCATTTGGATGCGAAGGTCCGAGCTCACTTTGTGTGTCAGTCACTGGCTAATAGTCTTTGACATGTGAAGACTTTGTCAGCCAGTGACTTCTATTGAGGAGTGACATATTATCAAGCCTCGATCTCCATTTAGTAAACAGATGAAAGTTCGCATTATGTATATGTATATATCCTCCACATCCTCCAACCCATCTAAGCAGACGCGGGTTTCTGACCACCCTTGGCACCGAGCACATCATCGAGCATGCTGTTCCAGACCTCTCTCATGACACCAACCTGCTTCTCAACAGGCTTCGCAACAGTGGTCATCATGAAGTCGGTCATGGTGGTGTGGAAGTCAATACCGTTGGCATGACCATCATGCGAGTCGGCCACGGGCAAGACGATGGAGAAGGGAGAGGCGGAGACGATTTCGGGCTTCATGACGACCTGGTGGGGTTGTTAGTGATGATTTCGATATACATGGGTTTGCAAGGGTAAGAACGTACGATCTCTTCAACTTCAGGAGCGTGGGCACCTGTGCGGGCTGGAGAGAAGTTGTCGGGTGTGATGGGCGCACGCATCATGAGAGTACTGCTGGCTTCAGAGTTGTCCGGATCGAAGTCGGGCAGGTAGGCGAAGTCGATGGTGGATGAGTCGTTGACGGTCTTCAGGGTGCGAGAGGTATTGAAGTGACGGACAGTGTTGGATGTGGACTCGGTCTTGGGCTGGGTCGGGCGTTTTGACTGCTCGACGGCAGTGCTGAAAGCGCGGGAGCTGGTGATCTCGTCTGCGGAAAGACGGGAGATGAGCTGTGGTGGGTTAGCTTTGTTTTAGTAGGAAGAGTGAGGCTTTCGTGGGTGCGTACGTCTTGCTTGTTACCGCTGAAGTCGATTTTCCTCCTCTTGCACTCGCTGCGAAGACCTGCGATGTCGTGTGGGAGGTTGCTTCCAGGACGCTCCTTGGTGAGGACAGTCGAGGCATAGGTTGCCGGACCGGTCATGTGAAGGTTGCGGACCTGGTGAGTGCCGCGAGAGAGGTTGCGCAGGGCAATGAACTGGACGGATCTGGGAGCTGCCATTGTGGTGGTTGTGTTGTAGGTGGGATTGATTGGAGTTGGATGTGTACTGCGAGTAACGGAGGGATATGAGGTTCAAGAGACAAGAGTCTTGGTCAGATTGAGAGAAGCTTCTGGGACGGTACAGCTATGTTCTAGAAGAGGGGGAGGAGGAGGGAAAGAGATGGCGAGAGCAAGGAAACGGACGGTGGTACTTAAGGGTACTATACAGTATGCGTGTGGCTCACACATGGCATCAGCAGTAGCAGCTAGCATGGACAGCTTGGACAGTGGGTAGCAGTGGTACGATGCAGATGCGGTCTGAGTACATTCAAAAGTGCTGAGGTTGTCACCAAGCTTGTTGATCCCCATGCCGCTACTCATCCTAGTCCATTGGCCCGTACTCCCGGACATGCTGCATCCGCCCGGTGATACAGCTGCCGCCTCTGCACTACTTCCAGCCCTTCCGTTGACTGCACCTTGACTGCTAATTATCGAAATCTGATACGCTGGCCTTGCTGATCCGGTGATCCGTTGTTATCTCGAGTCCATTTTTTTTTTTGGATCCTTGTGCTGCATGTATTCAGTCTTGCGCGTCACAACCATGTCGTTATCCTCGTCACCATAGTACCTACATGTACCTCCAAAGTCAAGTCATGTGTTTCACTTCCTGCCATGTCTCTCCCCCACACACCAGGCCATCGGACATGCTTGTTTGCACGAGCCCCCAGCTTTCCTTTCCTTCAGCCAGGAACGCGCATCAACGCACGGCCGTTGCACTCAACTGCTATCTAAAGCCACCGTATCACCGTGCTTCGATGCTGCGGTTCTCCGACTCCGGGAAACACAGTTTCGCATACCGGCCGGAACGCTTGTGCTGCTATCTTTAACTGCCCATTGGACAACGTCAGCATGACTGAGATGCCAGTGCCAGAGCAGAGAGAGCGGTCGCCCTGTTATCTTCCATCCCGTCTTATCTCTCGGGCTCCCAAACATCACACGCACGATGCCGTCGCAGCCAGCCTCCGTGTCTTAACACTGTTTCCATTATGGATCGAGATTGTTTTGTACCGATGGCTTGCAGACGACGTAGATGTAAACGTCCGCGTGATTCGTCCTCAAGCTTGCCGGCAGATGTATCATGAAGACACCGCCATTTCGGAGCTGGTTGCTGTAAGACGCCATTCATCCAATGATAATGCTCGAATAAGCTCCAGCTGTTGTAAGTACCGGTACCGGTAGCATCAGACCAGGTCAGATCGGATACTTGCAGCTTGCCAAAACGCGAAAACGCATTCCTTCTCGCTTCACGCTCACCACCTCGCCGTCGAAGAGGTTCAGTACTATCGGAGAGTTTGGCAACAATCCGAACCGAAATCACGTTATCGTTGACCGACATTTCGTTGGGGTGATTATTGCGCCAAAATCTACACCACGCAGCACTTTCCAAAGGTCCGATAAGATTCTATTTATTCGGACCTCCGTCAGACAAGAGCGGAACAGCACTTTCCGCGCGGAAGATCAGGTCGCGCCTTCCTTCCTTCCCCACGCCTCCACACTAACAGGAAGGGGCTGGCTCCACATTTCTATATCTCTCATCAACTTGGAGCTTCGACCTGGGTCAGAGCCCAGCATCGTTGCGCGGCTGCAGACTGAGCCGTGTATTTGCGTGTGACTTGTGAAGCTCGGTTTGTCAACGAATCGATTGTTACTAAAGACAAGTCGCTTGCGAAAAGGGATACTGTACATCCATGCTAGCAGAAACGTCGCTCAGATTGGGAAGAATCTCGATCGCGTGCTTTTTCTTTCCCTCGAAGGCTTTCTTACACTTTCTTCACAGACCCGTCCACGGTAAACTTACCGGAATGACAAAAGAATGAGATCCGGCCAGAAAGCTAGTCCAGCTGCTGAGCATTATTACGAAGTCCGAAGGCGGCGGTTTCAGCTTTCTTTCAGCCCTGGTAGACATCAAAGTTGACGTTAATCACACGGCCGCTCTGCCGTTTTCCACTATGTATGCATGTTGTAGTTCTGCTCTACTGCCGTGGTCTCGTCTGATGAGAGCGTGCCTGCCCGTCAACTTTTTTTTTTTGCACAGGACTCTGCCCTCTTCCGTAGGACGACAAATCTCCCATTGAAGATACGATCAAACCCTCCATGCACATCATTCGCCCCAATTAAGCTTCCTCACGCATTGTCCTCAACAGCAGTAACGTCAACCTCCTCAATCCGCCACATATACCACATGAACAAACTCCTATACGGCCTGAACCGCTCCGCAATCTCCAGCATTTCCTTCTCGCTCATGTACTTCCACTTCCCACCCTTGCCCTTAGCTTTCAACTTCTTGACATCCCGTCCGACGTAAGCCGCCATTCCCCTCTGCACACCCAGATCGCCCGTAGAAAAGACGTCTAGACGCTTGAGTGCAAAGCACATGAACATCTCAACAGACCAAGCCCCGAGGCCGCGCACGGCGACCAGCTTTGCCATTACTTCCGCGTCCGGGGCTTCGAGGAGGAAGGCAGCTGTGAGATCGCCGTTGGCAAATTGAGAGGCCAGTCCTTGAATGTACTCTGATTTACGCTGGCTTAGGCCTGCTTCGCGGAGTCTTGGGATGGTTTGCTGGGCCACCAGAGCCGGGGGAGGAAAGCCTTTGGGGCAAGCTTCGTCGGGGAAGAGGGAGATGAATTTGTTTTTGATGGATTTTGCTGCTGCGCCGGAGACTTGTTGGGCTATTATGCCGCTGGTCAGAGAGCGGAAGGGGTCGATTTCTTCGGCGAGGCCGAGGGGGGAGAAGACGCGGCAGTGGTGTTTGTCGATGAGCGGTTTTAGTAATGGGTCGATGGATAGGAGGTGGTTGCAGGCTGTTTCGAGGAGGGAGCCTGTCGTTGCTGTGGGGTTTGAGGGCGACGGTTCTTCGAAGTTGCTGTAAGAAGGTTGTACTTGGGTTCCTCCCGGTGTGATCAAGTTGGCATTGGCGTGCCCGGCTTCTACACGACGTTCGGGCGGTGGCGAAGCATCATCTATGTCGCCGCTGCTGTAGTTTGGTGTTCTGGCGTTGGTCATAAGCCCGATGGCAGCTGGCGTTGGTGTGAATGGGGGTGGTTTCTCGCTGCTTTTCTCCACTCGTGGGCGTTTGTTGTTGGGAGTTGTTGGAGGTGGCATTGCGTCCTTGTCAGATTCATCTTTGGCCACTGCAGCTGTTGCGACTTGTTCGGTCACAGGGGTTTTCTTTTGTCGTTTGCGAGGCGGCTGTTTCGTCTCTACATCGTGCGTTGGAGCTACCGCTATGGGCGATGCCTTGACCCGGGACGAGCGCCGCAAAGACATTGCAGCCGAAGACTGGCGGCGGAAGATATCAGTCTTGTAGTTGTTGCAATGATTACAGGGTGTAAGTTGTATGGCCTTGTAGGCCGAGTTCGCAAGTAGCTTCCTAAATCTTGCAGGCAACGAGGAGGCCAGCTTCTCGGATACAGAATGGGTATACTAGTCGTGATATGAGCTTAAACGAATTTGTCAAACTAGAAAGTCCCCTTTGACTTGGGAGATCAAAAACATATACGATCAGGTGTTGTCACAAATGTGTAGATTTTATAGCGAAGACCAAATGTGATAGGCAAGGATGTTTGTAAGCAGCAACTCTCGACTTGTCGACCACTGAGATGCCGCAGTTTGGTGATGACGCTTATGCACGGCCCTCGATGATCAGGTGACCTGGATTGTTGGCGGATCAGGTCCAGCTAAAGCTGACCACAGCATACTGTAATAACATAGTATTGTCGCGCTTGAGACCTTACACGGCAGCGAATGGCATGCTGATGTTTTTGGGCTTTTGGGTACGCTCTATTGATATGGTACACTGCTTCTCATTCCAGTACGCCGCCGCCACCACCATCTCATGGATATTTACAAAGTTGGCATTGGCTCTCCTCATTCTCTGATACTGTTTCCGCGAATCTCCTGGTACATGATCTATTTCTTGATGGTGGGCTTGTTGATGACCATAGCCTCCAGGTCCTGCCTCTCGGTGACTTCGGCCTCGAGCTCTGCAATGATGGGGGAGATGTAGGGAGTGTCCTGCGGTCGTAAATGTTAGTTCCTATGTCTGAAGTTCTGCGCGTCTTGAAGGGCCGCAAGTCGGATAGGATAGCGCTTCAACCAAGGGCTCGACAGGCTTCCGGGAGATAAACGTACCTCCTCAGGCTTGGTCCATTCGGTCTGGGGCAAGAGCTGGTGGGCAAGCGAGCACTGTTTATCCTGTTAGACGAGTCCCGGTTGTTTTTGGTATTTCTTCGCGGCGATATACCTGGAAGGCCCTGCGCATGCGGAAGACGCGGTCGTAGGACTCCTTGGGTGACAGACGCTTCAAGGCGCGCTGCACAAGCTCGTTCTCCTCGGGGATCAGGTCGTCGGCCCTGTCGGCTGTGTCAGCCCTCTCCTACATATCCACGATATTCCTGCGACCCAATGGTCTCCTCCAAGATATCCAGATAGTCCGTACCTCAGACCGAGCTGCCTGTATCCGGCGCTGTTCAGGTACCACCTGCTGAGCGGCTGCGCCCAGCGCATCATCCAGGGGCGCTTCATGACGAACTGAGCAAGGGAGGGTTGCGACATGATTGCGGTGATATGTGTGGCGGCGATGGGGGTAGGCGCTGAGTGGTTTTGCTCCTGGTGAAGCCGTCGCTCTTCTCAGGATGCACTTGCAAGACACGGGTAGAGCCGCTGGGAGGTAAGCGGACTTGGCGAGAGTGGAAGGTTGAGCGAGGCGTGGCAATCATTCCCAATTCACGTGAGTCGGGCAGCTGCGATGAGGTGCTTTGACTCCGGGTGGGCGCCGGCTGGAGATTCCAAGTCTGGGCACAAGGGTACGTCAGACGGAAGTGAACTCGACGACAGCCGGGTGCTTTCGGTGCATGCTCGAGCTGCTGTGTCTTGCCCGAGCGAGCTACACCTCACTTCGACACACACACACGCACACACCTACAGTATCACATCTCACCTTACTCCGGTCCAATTGACCTCACTTCACTCGACCTCACTCACATCCACCTCTCAATACCCTCCCGCCGCTACTGCTACCTTCCGTCCGCCCTGGCTCGGCTTATCGCAAGCACCTTAGCAAGCCGGCGTTGCGGGGCCCGAGAAACACCAAGCTTCACGTGGAATCACTTTCCGGCGAGCAACGGCCATACCTTGGATACAACCACACTCACACGTCGAAATCTCTTCCACCCCCCTCTCGAATGGCCGGCGCCACCATTCCCGCTTGAGCATGAGGTCGTTATACGCGTGCCAAAGGTAGCCTAGCGAGGGCCATGCAAAACATGTCCTCCGACACCCACGACCATGGCCCACCCAACACAATAGCCGCCCAGCCCGAGTCGCCTCTGGGCCACAACACACCACACGCAAACCCCCGACTCGCACTATGGAGTCTCAACATCCCACCCGGCTGGGTCAATCCAATTTCGGGTGCGACGTCTGGTGCCGCCAGCGCCATCGTTACATGCCCGCTTGATGTGATCAAGACAAAGCTTCAGGCGCAGGGCGCTTTCAGAATCATAGAACCGAGCCCGACTGGACCGAGTGGTCGAGAGATGTACCGTGGTATGCTTGGGACGGCCAAAACAATCATTCGACAGGATGGGCTTATTGGGATGTACCGAGGCCTCAGTCCAATGATGCTGGGATACTTGCCGACATGGGCTGTATACATGACGGTCTACGACAAGACGAAGCACTATTTCAGCAGGAAAGGATGGCACGAGAATCCGAGGGATCTATACATATCAAACGCCTACTCTTCCGTATGTGCCGGCGCATGCTCCACACTGGCGACCAACCCAATCTGGGTCATCAAAACCCGGATGATGTCGCAAGTCTCGCGGTCTGCTTCCAAGAGCGCTCGTGCAGCGCCATGGCACTACAACAGTACGCTCGATGCCGCGAGGAAAATGTACAAGTCAGAGGGAATCGGCGCTTTCTATTCTGGACTGGCGCCCGCATTATTGGGCCTTACCCACGTCGCCATTCAATTCCCACTGTACGAGCTCTTGAAGGAGAAATTTGTCGGACTCGAGATGGGTGAATCTTCGGAAAACGCCGGCGACGGTTGGCACGAGACCTTCGGTATTCTCGCGGCCACTCTGATCAGCAAAGTCTGCGCCACCTCTGCCACATACCCTCACGAAGTCTTACGCACACGCCTGCAGACGCAGCAGCGGCACTTCAGTCCCGAAGGCAGCCACGACGGCGTGTCCGCCACACACCACAGTCAAAACGTCTCAACAGCCAAGCGAGTGTCGAACTCGGATGGATCCGCTTATCGGCCGCGATACCAGGGCGTGTTGCAGACGTTCAAAGTGATCTTGCGGGAAGAAGGATGGCGCGCCTTTTACAACGGAATGGGGACGAACATGATCCGAGCCGTACCCGCGGCCATGACAACGCTCCTCACCTACGAAACCGTCAAGTCCATGCTTGAGAAGCTGCACGAAGAAGGCAGGGACCTGAAATCTAGAGAAGAGTATTCATAGAGTGAGCCTTGGGGGGATGTCGGCGGGCTGCGCCTCGCCTAAGCGCCCTGTCAGATCATCTGGATCTCGCGGAAGACAGTCATACTATTATTCACGAGCGGAGAAGCTCAATTTTGCAGCAAGGCGTTCGGAAATGGAAGAGGCAAGCAAGGATAGCTTCGAGATCGAAGACTAAGGCGGTGTTGCGTTGCATGTGTACGTATTCTCGAACCTTTCGTCCGAATCTAAGGAAATCAAAAATCCACAAGTTCCAATTGTTCCAACGAGACCTGTCGGCGATTCACTCGAACCAAACCTTAATTTGACCACTGACGTTCTTTGCTGTTTTGCGTCGGACTATGTCCCCGTCCTTGAGGACCGAGCGGGCGACGTAGTCGCCTCAAAGAGGGTTGAAAAAAGCTGAAACATTCGAATACGGTTCCCTTCGCTTGCCTCAATGCTTAGACTGTAGTCTCGGGTTCCGAAAGCTCTGGCGACTACTCTGTCGAACCAATACTTCTCGTGGGAGCAGAATGGAAGCTACGCACGGCGATATTGGGCGTCGCTTGCTTCGTTTCTTCTCGTTGACTAACGGCGAGCTGGCTAATATCTGGGTATGGTTTGTATCATCTTGGATGGCAAACCCCAAGGGCAGCGGTGAAGATAATGATGATGGTGAGGATTGGCAATCGGAGAGATTGGTTGGAAATATGTGAACAGGCCTCGGACAACCTACGTGAGACCATGTCAATGATTGGTAGCAGAGTTCGATTTACTGGTCGTCACTCGTTTGAAGCAGAGTCATTGAGCAATCTTCCGCACTGTGATGGACCAGTCTCTCGATTATGCGCGTTCAACGTCGGGCCAGGCTGGAGAAGCAAATTGCCCTTGATTACATTCAATTCGGGCGAAGTTGAGGCGCGGGACAATATTACGTGTACGGTCTCGAGCCGAAGACACCTTAATTTTCCCGTTTGCATGCAGATGCTTTCCTGCGAGGCGAGATTGTTTCTTAGGCGAAGTGCAGCTCGATCCTGAGCGAACGTTGGCGCAAAGTGTTATTGCTGCAATGTTCGGGTGCCTACTGGCAGTCTTCAGCACTGCAGAGATTGCGCGAGGGCAAAAGATTGCCCTAGTCTGGCATCATTGTTGTATGTGATTGATTACAGTTTTCGGTTCGAGTTGACAGTCTCAAAAAGAGTCTCGAGATGGAAGGGAAGATCCCGGAGTTTGCAGTGGAGATGCCACGAGCCAGCCACACGATCTGCCCGATGGATCTGCGTGAACGAAGGGGCCCGCCGAACTGGCCTGGCCTGGGGCACGGCCACGATGGAAATGTCAAACTTGTCGATGTGTGCCAACGACATGCCCTACTTACCGATACCCAATGAGTGGTGACAAACGAATGCGGTCTGCGCATAGCAAAATGTCTCAGTCGGTCTGCTCGTATCAAGAGTGTCTCAGTCTGAGGGAGTGCCGAGCAGGATTGATTGATATTACAGTGCGACCTGCTTGCCTGTTTGTATCGCAGCACGCCAACCACAAAACACCAACTCCTGCGTCCTCCCGCCCGACCACTACATGTACTCACTGTACCATTATTGTTGTTATCATTGTGCCGACCTGCCAATAATGCCGTGGACGCGGTGGCTGAAATCACCAAGCCAGACGTGCATACTTCCGAGGCACGGCTGGCGAGGGGGGTTTGTCGAGATGAAGTACATGTACTGACTGACTGTAGTCGAGATGAGTTGGTAGAGGCATACACACCTGCGCAATATCGGCATCCATCAACATCTCACCCCCGGCCCGACGATAATACCATCTCACATCTCATCACTCCACTACGCGCTCTCATATGCTGTGACCAGTGCGTGGTGGAGAGGGCGCTAACCGAGCGTCACACAGTATGCACTCCCAACTCCCGTTCCAAGTGATCGGCACGGGGTCCAGCGCATCAGAGGCGTACTCAGCTCCAACAACAATTGGACGCGCTCCGGCTGACAGCGATACCACACTTGCTTGGCTTTTCCCTTGCATAGTCAGTGCCCGGAGCGACTTGTGCTGAATGCATCACATCATAGGTGGCATCATGGCCTCTTCAGTCATACTGCGCCGCCTGTTATGATATACCTCCCTCAGTACTTACTCACAGTACCTTGGAATCGGCACTCCCGACTTCGCTACTGCCCTATATATGGCGTGTCCTGTATCGACGGCAGCCCTTGCTAGGCGCACAAGCGGTTGAAGTCGCACGCAGGACCGGCCAACGGCAGGTACTGTAGGCTACCCATCCGTGTCGAACGAAACGCCACCCATTCCGGTACTCGCAGACCAGGGTATTCTCGAGTCCCTCCCGTTTGCGCCGCCCTATGCGTTTCGCCTGTCAGAGATGGTGAACGCCGCCTGCAAGCAATCTACCCGTCGTCCTGTGCCCGCCTGAGAGAGTGACTTTCGTGAATCCTCCATCACATACCTTGGCCCGCTGCTAACTTCACTACCTTTCGCGTCTTGCAGAAAGCGACTATCTAACCACATCAACAATTCCGGAACACAGTCCTGCGGCTGTTCGCTTCGCTTCGCCGCCGTCGGGTGTTGGCAGTCATTCCTTGCATGATCCACCGCGCGATAACGACCATGCAGTAATCCGCTGGTATCCAGCTTTGGATAGATCAACGAACCTCAAGAGGAAGCGAGCTTGGACATCGACCCTGCTTTGTGCTACTCACCAGGCGACCCATACCTAGCAACTCAAGTCCTAATAAACCATCTCATTGGTAACCTGGGCATCTTCACTCCGCTAAATTTGGCCTCTACCGACCCCCCTCACTTCATCGCGCTGTGACTATTCCATCCTTACGCACTCCACTGCTGCGCGGCGTACCTTTGACTGGTACACCGCCTTTGGATGAGCTTCGAGTTGTCATTTTGACACTCTTTCAACCTTGGATAATCGCACTGTACTTCGAGCATAGGAGGCGGCGTTCCCTCATTGGAGTTCGCCACGCTGCTTCCGCGCTCGACATTCATTCGAAAATTCATCGATATTCCCTATGAATCCCGCCGCAAAGATGGCCTACGATGATCTCCAGCCGGGCGATATCGTTCCGAGCTTCTTCAACCCTGCTATTGTTGCTGGATCGTATTTTGCGAGTTTCAGCGGATGCCTACTCACTGTTGAACTGCTACATCGTCGCGGTACGGCACTCGGCAGCTGGAGAAGTTGGTGAGTACGTTCGATTCGACTTCCTTGGAAGGTTCCTGACATCTTCCAGGGTTGAGAACATAATATGCGCTGTGGCGATGGGTGTGGTTGGGATCTGGTGTATGCACTTTGTTGGGTATGTCAACTTATGCGTGCTTTCTGCGGCAATCGCACTGACTTCGCTATAGCAACCGCGCCATCACGCTCGGTGACGGACGAGACTCGTTACAACTCGTCTATGCCCCTGGCTTCACCATTCTTTCCGTGTTCCTGCCTGTGATAGGTCTCACAGCAGCATTTGCGGCAGCCGAGTACCGAACGGCAAAACCTCTGCATCACTGGCTTGCTTTGTCCATCACTGGCATCATCGCTGGCCTCTCGATCGTGGGCATGCACTATATCGGCAACCTTGGTATTTCGAATTACAAGCTGAGATACAACCCGCGATTCCTGGCTGCAGCATTCGTCATCGCCGAGGGCGACTGCTTACTAGTTCTCGTCCTCTTTTACACATGGCGCGAGGCATGGATCAACTCATGGTGGAAGCGCCTCTTCTGCGCTTCATTCCTGGCCGGCGGAGTATCGTCGATGCACTTCACGGCATCTGTTGGATGTCAGTACATCTTTCAGCAATATGCTGCTACTGGTCGCATGAGAGATGTGCAAGTTCTCATCGCTGGCTGTCTTTGCGGCGCTGCCGTCCTGACATTTCTCACTTACCTTTTCGTCACTCGACACAAAGCCTATAGCAACAAGAAGCGCGCTTCCAAGGTCGTTCTTACATGCGCTGTATTCGATCCTGAAGGCAGAATTCTTGTCAACACCGATGGCACACTTCCGGCACGCGAGATCACGGATCGATACAACTCGACTGGATTCACGGACGAATTCAACACAGCACACTCTGTCATGCAATGGATGTTCCGTGTGACCTACAACTGGTCAGGTGTCATTGACCTCGTACCAAAGATGAAGAGTCATCTCGTCGCCCAAAGGGAGACCAATGATGTGGAGTCCCGTCCTGGAAGTAAGGCATCCAGCACGATCTGGCATCCTTCTACATACACCGATTACTCCGTCATCTTTCGGGAACGCTTCTGTGTTGCCGCTGCGAATCTGGCGTCCAGCTTGAACGTCCCTCTGGACAAGCTTGGTGTGCTTTACGACAGGATCATTGAGACTGCGACATTGCCAGATTCACATCAAGTCCTACGCAGCGCACAGCCTCCACGCAAGAAGGATGATATCGAGATGGGCGCCGGTCTTCGCAAGCTTGTGTTCGGCAAAGGCCAGATTCTGTTCGTTGTCAGACAAGTTGGAAACGACGAAAGTGACAAGCTACTCAACGCCGGCTTCCGGTTCGCAGCCGTTACTAATGTTACTCGCACTATCGCGGTCTCGCTACAAGTTCCGGTGACAGTACTGGAGTCACATTGCGTCGAGCTGCAGCGTTATGTCAAGAACCTTGAGCAACTCGATAAATCTGGCACCTGGCTCAGTCTGTTCGCGCCGATTGCGAAAGCACACGGCGGTTTCGATATTGTCGTCAACAAATATGCCCAGAACCAGCTACCAGATGTTCAACTGCTCAAGGAGATGCCTCAGGCGTGGCAACACGAGTTCTTGGCGACTATGGATGGTCTGCGGCCACATGCGTGTCTTCGACAAATGGAAAAGCGGCTTGCCAGCCAAGAGGAACAAACACCGCAGACTATCCGCGAAGGGATGTTTGCTTCAACGGTGATGGCGGCAGTGCAAGATCTTAATCGCAGCTTGCCACCAGAGTGGTTCAGTCAATCACATTTCCTCGCCAAACCGCATTACGCGCACTACTCTACAATTACTGGTGGACAGGCCATGCCGTCGGTCTTATACTCATTCGTCGTCATGGCGGATATGCACGTAGCCATCGACACGTTCGACTCTGTCGCACGAGTGCCAATGTCTTTCTTTAGCACACGCCAACGCTGCTACACCGGCTCTCCCGACCACCAGAACCTGGCCCGCGACATCCACGCCGAGTTTGGACCTCTGCTCGGTCGTAAAATTACCAAGTCCAAACCCAGCTTGAAACTTCGCGCGTCCGGCATCCGCGACTCGACAGCCCCAAGCGAAGGGCCCATATTCAAAGAGCGGAAGAACAGCTATACCGACACCGACACCTCGTCCGAGAACGGCCTTGTCGACCACAAAGGCGACCCCATAGCGGTCCACGCCTCGCAGGTGATCCACGACGCCTACTCCGAAGACGGCATCCCCGCCCGCCGCGACAACTCCTGGGGCGGCATCATGGTGAACAGCGAGATGACGGTGCAGACCGAAGGCCGTCTTGAAGCTATGCGCTACCACGACCGCGGCTTCGGCTCGACGAGTAGCGGCGGCGGCGCTGGTGGTGCTGGTCCCGGCGCTGGAAATGGCAACATGGGATTGCAGACGGCCGTCGGCACGGCGAAGGAAGAAGACACTTTCGTCGAAGAGCTCATGGCCGTCACGCGCGCGAAGTTCATCCCGCCCAAGCCTGGGTATTAGGAGTCGCTCGGCCTGGCGGCGAGACCAGGCATGTACGCTCGTTAGGGATCGAGCAGTAAGAGACGGAGTTTGCCTTCGCCTAGGGCGTCGTTCAGTGGGAGCGGAAACAAACCTGCGCAGAGTTGCGATGGGGCTTGGGATTGGGCTGGTGGTGGTTGGGAGCAAGAAGAGGAAGATGAAGGCGTTTTGGAACGCTGCTGATGCTTGATGCGACGGAAACGTTGGCTGTGTGTTCTTGACGGACAATTATACCCTGCTGCGGCCTCTTTTTTGTTTCTGTTTTTGATTCTGGGTTGATGACGACGATCATGATTGTTGGCTGGTTGGGGCTTGGATGAATGGCAATGAGGACCATACAATGAGATGACCGGGATGCTCCGGATGTACCATATAATATGTATACCTACCCATGCGAAACCTAACGTCGTCTTGCCTGCATTGTTGATGGATGTTTAAAGACAACGCGTTGGGCGGTTTCTCTCTTTAGTCTTATCGTTCCTGATTTGGGAACACGTCCATCGAGTAGTTAGTCGAGTTCTTATGACGATCGAAAGAATATAACTTACTGCATACACTTTCAATTTGTCTTACAATAGACTTGAAGACTTAGGATTCTGCCTGCAGCGATCCGCCGCGTCAGCCGCTGCCGTCCCGCTGTAGCCGCGCAGGCTGGTTATCGTCTCATCAACACCCAATCTCAATCCAGTCTCCTCCAGGCCGAGCCGACGTCGCCCACATCTGTCATCATCGCTGCTGTTCCCGCGCGCCAGGGTCGAGCGAAGATTAGCACCATGCGTGCAATCAATTTGATGTAACCTGCAATCGGTACTGTGTTGTAGGTATCTTCAGTCTTTCCTCTCTCTCCCCATCCTGCAACCCAGTCCATCCTTACCACTCCAACACCATGAGCACTCTCGAAAACACCCTCCAGCAGTCGTCCGCGACCGCGATCATCGTACCCGGTCCTCCGACTCTAACAGTATCCTTCACCAAACTACGCGACGATGTCCAGGCTTTCCAACGGCAACTCGCAAAACTCGGTGTCTCACCTCAATCCGCCGTCTCGATAGCGCTCCCGAATAGCTATCCTTTCATCGTCGCCTTCCTCGCAGCAGCATGGCAGCGAGCCATCGCCGCGCCCTTGAATCCAGCCTACAAGCAATCCGAATTCGAGTTCTATATCGACGACCTTTCGTCCGCGCTGGTGCTGGTCCCGTGGGGCCAGGCTGAGGGTTTGGCTGTGCAGGCTGCCAGAAAGTACAACGCCGCGGTCGCCGAATGCTATCTGGACCCCAAGACAAACGAGGTGGTGTTGGATGTCAAGGAGCATGGCAAACTGGCTGGGAATGGCGACCGGAAGGTGGAGTGCCCACAGCCAGACGATACCGCGCTTGTTCTGCACACGTCGGGAACGACTGGCAGACCGAAGGCCGTGCCTTTGACGCACCGCAACCTTACGAGGACCATGAAGAACGTCCAAGATACGTATCAGCTTTCAAGTGCTGACCGGACAATGCTTGTCATGCCGCTGTTCCACGTCCACGGTCTGCTCGCTGGATTCCTTGCACCGTTGGCTTCTGGAGGCTCAGTAGTCGTGCCCGGCGCATTCAGCGCAGGCAGTTTCTGGAACCAATTTACCACACACAAGGCGAATTGGTACACAGCTGTCCCTACCATCCACCAAATCTTGCTCAAATCTCCCAAACCGAGCCCGCTCCCAAACATCCGCTTCATCAGATCTTGCAGCTCCCCTCTTTCGCCTAAGGTTTTCCACGATCTCGAAGCCGCCTTTGGCGCACCCGTCTTGGAAGCCTACGCCATGACCGAAGCCTCCCATCAAATGACCTCCAACCCTCTCCCGCCTGGCAAACGTCAGCCCGGATCCGTAGGAATTGGCCAGGGCGTCGAAGTCAAGATTCTTGACGCCGAGGGTAATGAACTTCCTCTGGGCAAGGAAGGCGAGATCTCAATCCGTGGCGAAAACGTCACGAAAGGCTACCTCAACAACGACAAAGCCAACAAGGAGTCATTTACGAAGGGCGGATTCTTCCGCACCGGTGACCAGGGCAAGCAAGACTCCGAGGGCTACGTGATCATCACCGGCCGTATCAAGGAGCTGATTAACAAGGGCGGCGAGAAGATCTCCCCGATCGAGCTCGACAATGTCCTTGCGCAGCACCCTGCTGTCTCAGAGGCGGTGTCCTTTGCCATGGCTGATGAGCTTTATGGACAGGATATTGGCGTGGCTCTTGTGCTGAAGGAAGGTAGTGACTTGACTGCTGAGGGCCTGAAAGATTACATGCGCGAGAAGGTTGCCAAGTTTAAGGTGCCGAAGAAGGTCTTCTTCACTGATCTTATGCCGAAGACTGCTACGGGCAAGATTCAGAGAAGGAATGTTGGCGAGGCTATGCTGAAGCAGGAGAAGCCGAAGGCGAAGTTGTAGACGTTGTTTTTCTTGGTGGATCCTTGTCTTCTGGATCATGCATGTTGGCTATGTAGATATAGATTCTCTATCATATAGATTCGATATATGCCATTCTAGACCTCAACCCTCGCAAGAGTACTACTGACCTTATCGTTCTCCAAACGATGTGCTCCGCCCTCCTCGGCTTTCGCAATCCACAAAACCCCCGCCTCAATTGCCGACATCGCCGCAACTTGGATCTCTCACACAGCTGAGCTTCCATAATTCAAGGCCTTGAACTGCCCTCGGCACGATACAAACACATGTCCCGTTTCCTTCGAACAACGCCTCTCCTCAAATCCTTCTCCCTCGCTACCGCTACCGCCCCTCGCAGAACTTTCGCAAACACAGCCCGCACCATGGCGCCCAAGCAAGAATGGATGGTCATCCTCCCCGACTATTCAGGCAAACTGGCCGAGAGGAATGAGGTTAGAGCGTAAGCTAGCAGTCACTCCAACAATTCCACGCGACACCATTCTGACAATCCTCTTTCCTTTACAGCGATCACCTCAAGCACACAGGACCCGACGTCGAATCCGGCCTCATCGTCCTCGGCGGCGCCATGCTGGAAGAGCCGATCAAAGAGGGTGTTCCGCCGAAGATGAAGGGTAGCGTGCTGATGTGTGTGGCTGATACGGAGGAGGAGGTTCTTGAGAGGGTGAAGCGGGATGTTTACTATGAGAAGGGCGTTTGGGATAAGGAGAAGGTGAGTCTTCTTTGTTGACTTCGTTCGGGGAATTTTGACAGGGAGGTGTAGTGCGTTTGAGATGGGACGCGACGTGTGTTTGGCTTTCTGAGTGCCAGAGAAGATGGAGATGGTGGTTGAGCTTGCCTTGTAAGAGACGGAGACACTGGGACTTGGTGTGGTTGGATCTTTTGGTTGCCATGCTGTGCTCGCGAGGCTGCGATCCTGGGTGCTACACCATTTTGGCTGTATTTACTGACAGATTTACGTGTGCAGGTCCAGATCTTCCCCTTCAAGAGCGCCATCAGGCAGGGACTCTAGAGATTCCCATACCATTGTACGGCAACGAAGTGTTCGAAAGCTACGACTTTACATTTGGCTATACAATACTTTCCTTCCGCGCCTACGAACTGTTGATCCGACTGAATACGATCCAGGTTGACGTTACGACGATATACGAATAGCCACCAATGTTTCATCTCGACGCGGTGAATTTGATGAAAGAGGTCTTTCACGGATACCTGTCGCAGATGAGAGCAAACGATCGCATTTTCAGGCATGACCTGGCCAAGACAGCCAAGGTCTTGCGTGCAGATTGTGAACCCTTGACATATCATCAAGACCATGATCTTACGGTGTCGCAAATCGTCCATGTTGTTGACTACAGACTCAGGTAGCATCGTGTCTGTTCATGTCCAAGTATAGAGAGACGTGTTTCACCAAGAGATTCAAAGTTATTGGAAGATCTGGATCACTAATCTGACAGACGGCTTGGAGATTCTTCTGGTTCATCGCGTGGAAATCCTTTGTGCAACATGAAACCTGACACTGCTACTCTCGTGGGTGGTGCCAGATCTGGGCGTGCGATATGTTGTATAAGGCGGGTAGGCTTCGCTGCCAGAGAGGAAGGCCAGAAATCAGACAACATCACCTTTGCTACTCTCCTTTGTAACCAACCGCGCTTACATTCTCTCCATTCACGCCGGTCGTGAATCGCCCACTTGCTTCCTTTCGAACAGCACCACTCAGTTTATTCCATCCCACGCAGGCCGTGATCCACCAATCTACGTTCTTTCGACCAACAATACCATCTTCCTTCACCTCACGCCGGTCGTGAATCATGACTCCTCCCAACATGTCTCCCGTGGCGCAGATCAAGGCTGGTTCTTCGTCCAAGCCCAACACTCCTTCCAGCGTCAAATCTCCGCCCTTGATTCTTTTCTCGCATGTGGCCGAGTCTTGGTTCAACCGTTCGCCTGTTACCGACAGTCCGCGCAAGATTGAGACCGAGGCAATAAACCTGCCCAGGAATGACAGTCCAGCCAGCGCCGGCTTCGCGAACAAGAAGATCAAGGAGAAGACCAATGGAAAAGCCGCCGCCAACTCGCCTAAGCGTTCCTTACCGTTGAGGTCCGACGATTCGCCTGAGGCCAAGTCCAGCGCCTCGCCAAGGAGTATCTCCTCGGTCAAGCTCGACAGGGCGCCCGATCGCAAATCCAGTAAAAAGAACAAACCTTCGACTTCCAAGATCGGACCAAACCCGAACACAACTCTGCCTAAGCCTGTGTACGGTCCCGGCACGCCTTACAGATGTGTCATCTGCGACAACGAAGTTGTGGAGGCCGAGCGCAGGAGACACTTACATGGTCGACCACACGAACAAACCTTCAACATGCTGAAGGACTATAAGAGGCGCTACGTCCTGAATGAAGCGGACCTTCCCCCGCCGGAGAGCAGGCTACTGAGAGTCAACAAAGACGACTGGTGTTGCCCTCCTTGCGGTGGTGAGTCGATGCCGTACCCGCACAGAGCGAGGACCATGCAGAACCACCTCGCCGCGAATTCGCACAAACGTGCAGTGGGTGGACTGTGGGTGGCTTTCGTGCGGCACATGAGGACTGTGTTTGGCTCAAGGTGCCCAGACGTTCCCGACTTCCCAGAGGGTCTCGACGACACCATCCCGCGGAAGCCGAGAGACGATGGTAACTAGAGTCTCGGGGCAAGATGGAAAGAAGTCAGATACTTGTGATCTGCAGCTGTTGCATGCTGGTGAGAAGTTGATGTAAGGGGCGGAATGCGGGACGGAGGCATTGCGAAGTGGCTCTCACGCTGGACGTGGTAGCCTTTTCATGTACTATAGGAAACATCATGGCCATTTGACAAGCTTTTCGGTGTCAACACGTTTCCACTTCCTCGTGAGCGACAAAACATAGCTTGGAATGCTCTGTCTGTCTAGTTTTTCGAGTACTTATCACTGTCCAGATCATCAACCACATCCAAGCTCACTTGGATATTGAACGGTATGCCGAACTTCACGAGCAATGCGTCGGCACCAAGCTTTTGACACCGGATCCCACGATTCCAATCCCTTCATCAACATCTCTGAACTCCACAATTTCGCAAAACAACTCACTCCTAGATTCGAAGGCTTCACCGAGTAAGTCAGGCTCAGAAGCATCGAGCAAAATGTCGTCCGAATCCCAGTGATCGGTCAAGCAATCTTCTGATCCGCCAATCCAGCCGGAAAACATGCTTTCAAGCTCGCTGAGCTCGTCAATCTCTCCCGCGAACTCCTCACCGGACTCACTCGGAGTGTCGTCGAGATCTTCGAAGTCACTCTCGTCACACGACCTGCATGACTCCTGATCGATTGCGGCTCCATCAAGCATGTCCTCCATGCTCTCGTATGCGCCTGTGTGGTCATAGGGTTTTGCGACGTCAGAAAAGGGCTGCATTTTCTTTGGCGTCGCTGACGAGCTCAGAGTCGATGTCATCCCTTGCCAGATCTGAACAGAGGCGGCATCCTGCAACTCGCTCGCTCGGATACGGACGTCGCCCGGGGCGGTTTGGTCGTCTTTACGTGACTGCTGACGAGCCAGTTGTCGAACTTTCTCATTGAGTCCCATGCTCGTTGAAGCACGCAAAGAAACGTTGGCAATGGCGTGACTGATTGTTGGAATCAGTACGGCGCGGCTGGCTGTTGATCGATGGTACTCGGGTACCCATAGTGCTGGTGCGATGCTCGAAAGAGGCTTGAGGCTTTCGTTACTGCTCAATGTGGCGGACTTGACCTTTCGAATGGGTGACTTCAATGTGGCACATTTCAGGCCAGCTTCCATCACTTGCAGCATGTCTACTGTGCTTATAGGCCGGAATTGCAACGTGGCTGGCTTCACAACAGATTCGTTCCGAGTTCGCCCAAGGCTTTCTTGAGATGATGGAGGCGTTGGGTAAGAACACCTTTGCTGCGGTGCAGAGAAGTCAGGATCCTGACTATCCTGCATCCCAATGCTGCTGGGGATGTCGTAGTCCCGTCCTGCTTCGAGATACGAGTGCGGATCATGACATTCGATGTCGTCTGGATCTGGGTGGTCGAACAAGAGAGGAGACCAAGTTTGTTCAAGAGTATCATCTGCAGAGAACAGCATTTCGGAATCGTGACCCCCTTTCCGGTTGTGATCGAGGACATCGGGCGACACCGATTTGCGGAGTAATGCGTCAAGAGTCGGAGTCAAAAACATGTTCACTTGTACAAGTTCAATTTTGGCAACAGCCACTCCAGAAGGCGGCTTCGTGTCGTAATACGGTAGATCCGGCGAAAGCTTGTGAAGCTTCTGCTTCTCCGAAGGCTTGACTCGGTCGTCATACTCCAGGGAAAGAACCCAAGAGAAGGCTTGATATTCCCTCGGGCGTGTCTCAACCGAGGTCACTATAAGTCCAAGAGCGTTCCAAGTCTAACGATGGTATATTAGCGAGCTCAATTTGTGATCATACTACACCATGTCTTGCCTTGGAGTGCTTTAACTGTGCTGCCACCTGTTGTGCGAAGGCATCATCTTCGAGCTTCAATACAGCATCGACGTTGAGGCTGACTACAAGCTGGTAGCCATGGCCCTTGACAACCCACGGCTTATGACAGCCGTGACCATCGAGAAGGTGTTCCGGAATTCTGGGCTCGAAACCGGCATTCTCATCCTTCCGGGTCGTGACAAGCTTAAGCTCGCTAGATATCCGGAGGTTGACATTTGCGCCGGCCAGTCGCAGCTCCAGCTCTAGGCCTCCAAGATCGTGCAAGCGTGTTCCGCTCATGTTGAATGGGCGGGCAGCATCGGTATTGCGTGAGTGTCATTACTGGCAAAGAGGAGTCAGTATGGTGATTGTTCCAATGACAGAGGAGAGTGAAGTCGGGACGAAGTAAAACCGGGATGTGGTTTTGGCCCGTGCGCCGCGACTTCCCCGTGGGTAACCAACGATACGATTCGTCAGAGGTACGAAATATACATAAGTACCTGGACTCCTCTTTTGTATGCTAAAAGTAATCAAGAACAACATACTCACACAATGGCCACAAGAACACCGAGACTGCGCTACTTTGCACGTGCAACCTCCGACCGTCTGGTCCCAAGTTTATCGCGACGCCAATTCACAGCATGCGCGACGCGTTCTACAGATGGGGTCTTCCGCGCTCTGACAGAAAACAGAGTCAGGACGCCTTGGGTAGAAGCTCTGAGGAAGCAGAGGGAGGATGGTACAGATCCCACAAAGGCTTCCGGCAAGCCTGAAACTCCCTCTGATCGAGATTTGTCGCCTCGGTCGATGTCCGATAGTTACCACAGTGTTGTACGAAGCACTCGATTTCAACGCCAGACGAGTGGTCTAGCTTACATGTCACACTAGATTCTACCACTCGCTCAGGACCCATGGCTGCTCGACACATATCTCAACTCGTCCGGGCACATTCGCTTCGGCACGTTGCTGATGGACCTGGACGCTCTTTCCGGCGTCGTGGCGTACAAGCATACTGGTGATGGAGTCACTACAGTGACCGCAGCTTGCGACCGTATCACGATCCAGCATCCCCTTACCGAGATCTGTGACCTGGAGCTCAGCGGGCGAGTCACCTACGCTACCGGCCGCAGTAGTATGGAAATAACTCTACAGGTCGCGAAAGCACCCCAAGAAGGCAAGAAAGCTACACCCGAGGATGTTATGATGACTTGCCAGTTCACAATGGTTTCCTTGGACCCTGGGACCAAGAAGCCTGTCAACCTCCCACCTATCCGTGTTGAGAACGAAGAGGAGCAACGTATCTACGATGAGGGAGAGCAGAACAGCAAGCACAGAAAAGACCTCTCAAAGCGCTCGCTCCTCAAGCAGACTCCTAATGATGAGGAGAGTGATCTGATTCATGCTTTGTGGCAACGACAGCTGCGATACCATGATCCAAATGATTCGCTCCGCAAACCGGCCAACGTTCACTTCATGGACCAGACGCAGCTCAGTACTGCCAACATCATGCAGCCTCAATATCGCAATAGGTGAGATATGTCATAAGAATGTCGCATCCCAAAGTATTCTTACTAACTTTCGATATCAGGCACCACTTCATGATCTTCGGTGGCTTCCTGCTCAAGCAAACCTTTGAGCTCGCTTTCTGCTGCGCCGCATCGTTCGCTCACAGCCGACCAACTTTCGTCTCCCTCGATCCTTCGACATTCCAGAATCCTGTGCCAGTAGGCAGTGTGCTCTACTTGACAGCAACCGTGGTGTACACCGATCCGCCACTCGTCTCAGGCCAGACCGACGAGGACCTCAGCTCTGCGCAATCCGGCAAGACCCGCGTCCAAGTCCGCGTCGACAGTAAAGTGCGTGACGTTGAGCACGGCGAGACTAAACCGACCGGCCAGTTCAATTACACCTTTACCGTAGACCAGGATGTGAAGGTTATGCCGAGGAGCTACACGGAGTTCATGATGTACACCGATGCGCGTCGCAGAGCGAGGAGGGTGCTTGAGACCGTCAAGGAGGGCAAGGCGGATGGTGGTGGGAAGGAGCGTATGACGGAGTGAAGTGTCGGTTACGCATGTACACGGGATGAGTAAGGGGCTACTCTAGGATACTTGTACAATTGTGAATAAATTGATCAATAATAGTATATCATCAGCTTACTGAATTCTTCTACATCATCAGCATTGCGTTTGTAACCCCGCTCCTTCATTTCACGCTCCTTTAGTGAGTGTCTCGGCCACATGCATGATCCAAACAGTCCGGCAAGGCCATGCTATCTGCGAGAGTATGGTAGCAACATCGATACACGTGAAGCGTGGGATCACCCGCAGCAAACAGGTACTCAATGAGACTCTTCGCGCATTATTAGGCACCTCCTACGACGCCACTCAAGCTTTACGATACCAAATCACTTCCCATTCAACACCGCCTCCGCCATCATCACAGCTCATCAAGTATGGATGATCTAACAGAGATCCAACATCAGTATTACCAAGCCCAGCACGACATCATCTCCCTCGCATTCCAAGCCACAGTCAGCGATCCCAACACCGCCTCCTGGCAGTCGCTAGGCGACCGACTCGAACAAGCTCTCGACGATCCAGCCCTGCCAGGCCACCACCGCGTCAGCTACCACCTCGTCTCCGCGTGGTGTGTTTCCGACCCGCTGCTACAAATCGAGCGCGCACGCGAGGCAATACACCAAATGGCGCGGGATTTGCGGGCTGAGGGAAGCGCGGAGTGGAGAATCGACAGTATCCTTGGAAGAGCGTGGGGGGTGATTGCGGTCGTTGAGGAGGCTTTCAAGGAACGGGTTGGGGAGAAAGACGAGCGCGAGGAGAAGTATGCTGCTTTTTCCTCTGTGCGGGCAAGTCATGTTGTGGACGAATGCTGACACTTCGATAAGGGAGGCTGAGGCTGAGGATGCGACGTCTTCCGGAACATGATCAAGATAGTGAATTCGAGGGCGGCGATCGATCTTGGAATGCTGAAGAGCTCTTGATGTACAGGTGGCTGAGTGATAAAGCGCTTGCTAGCACTGGAAGAGCAGCGCGAGGATCTCCGGCAATGATAAGGATATGGGGTATCGCTGTATCGGTATGGTGCCTCTCTTCAGGGTCCTTCGAATGGACTTCAGACCATGACGGCCACACGATCATGGTTGGCCACGGTTTTGTTCGATGATGGCAAGGATGGCGGTTTTGGCAAATTCTCTGTTCCTTGGAGTGCCGATGATCTTACATGTCCGTCTTGCGAGAGAATCCCTGGTCCTTGAAAAATTCACACGAGTGCCCGACTGAGATTCAATGTCGCGAAGATTCTTAGCGGCGCGACCGATGATCAATGGAACGAGAGATCCTTTCACAAGGATGGTCTCAGAAGCATCGTGGTGTTCATTTTTGCCGCCGTCATCTCCATCAAGCAACCTGTACACGGCCGCTTTACCGATTTCTTCCATTGTAGTCACCCAAGGACGCTGTACGATATACCCATCTGGAACCACTTTCAGCCCGAATTTGAGCTCTCGTTCGGTCGCTTTACGTCTGACAAAGTGGGACTTGCGTGGCAACGAGGTATTCAGTGAGTTTTGCCGTCGTAAAGTACCTTCGGTGTTATCTATCACGGCCCTGGCATCGGCGGTCATCCCAGCGCGATTGCAATATTGTGCGAGCCTCATGCCAAGGAACCTGAACCGCGCAGGCGACGCGAGACCTAAGATCTTGACTCTCTCCGGTTCTCAAGCTGGGTCGAGGAATGGATCAAGTAGCCTTCCTGGGTTAGGACGCGTTGGATGCATAAGCTTAAGATAGCCATGATTGACGACTTTCTGAACCTCGTTATACGCTTTGCTGCTTTTCACACCTGCCACGAATTTATCGTAGCTTTCGACGTCAACTCCTGTTTTGTCAGCAACTGTTAAGTTGCCTATGAGCCACTTTTGTGCATTCGACAATGAAATGTGGAGCTTGGCTGCCGCGTTACAAGTCACTAGGGGTTCGTTGAACATGCTCGTTCATGTGGACCAGTATGCCTGCGCTTCAACAAGATCCCTGAGTAATGAGCTGTTCCATCGATAGGTCATAAATCGAACGAGTTCCTGATCTGAGCTGACCGTCTGACCATGCTTTGTGGGCGCGTGCTTGTGGCCTATCAACTCCCACCAAAAGATGTCGAGCCTTCACCAACGACACAGAAGGCCATGGTAGAGGTGAAGCCCTTGTCAAATGACTCTACTCGTTCATGGTGTCCTTCCAGGTACCATGCCATGGCTTTGACGCCGCTGGCTATACTCGAGTAGCGCTCGTAGGTCTTCTCTGCTCCGAGCTTGCTGGTTCAGGCGTGTAATATGGAGTTGTAGGCACGCGTGTGCAGTAACGACATCGATTCTATCGTTGCTATCAGTGAACAACGCGAGTGGATCCTCCCGGAGACGCGTAGGGATTCGTGCCTCTAGATCCGAGTGACTTAGTGCAACAATGCCCTTGCAAGGGCGTGGCCTGTGAAAAGGCACATCATGATCCAGCCAACTTCGATAAAACGCCTCTTTATCGGTGGCTGACCTCGCGAATTTGTGAGAAGCGTGTGGAATATTTGTAGAGTCTGATGTCGAGCTGGACGCTCCAAAGATCCGCCGTGATGCTTGAACTTCAGATGCAGCCTCATGAGATTTGCCTCGTGCCGAGTTTTGCGTTCTTGTGATACCCGCTGATCCAGTGCCTATAGCCAAGCTCGAATTTGAGCGCAGCGCAGCTTCAATTGGTACGTGTATGTGGCACAATACAGGACGAAGAGGCCTGAAAAGACGCGACTGAGCCAGGGTGTTTGGCTTTGCAGATAAAAGCCTGGCCCGTCTGCTGAGCATACTGGAGGACTGTGTTGGGCGTTGGAATGGAAGGCGGGTGCCACAAGGTCGAGAGAGTGGTTGTGAAGGTACACTCAGGTGACTGTGAAAGTCGAAACTCGAAGGTGAGGCGGAAGCCCCATCCCATCCCAGCACAGTGACGATAACGCTATTGGGCGCCGCCCGCCCTGCTGCACTTCAGTCGGCAATAGCCGTGTAGGCGAAGGCAAAGACTCCCTTCTTGGAGAATGATAATGTAGTTCTCTGGTACCATCGATTCCATTGGCAGGTTTTCTGCGTTGCTGGAGACCTTGTGATTTACTTCACTTGCTGCTTCGCCGTTAATTTAGGTTTCTTAGCGTCATAATAGTGCAATCTATATTAGTCTAAACACAAGAACGTACGCGCATAACCTCCGTGTAGCTGGGAAGCAATTCCGTCAGGCCTCTATGATACCGACTGAGATACGCTACCATGATCGACCGTCTTCGCATTCTTCGTGACCATCTTCAAAGGCGACAAGGCAGGTCAATCACCGCAAAGCCCGCATCTGCGCCTCTTGAACCGGCATCGGTCTACCATCCTCATCAACATGATCATCAGTAGCCATGCCACTCATAAGACCTTGTTGGGCCTCTTCGTCGTGGGTGGTTCGGCCTCCTTCGGAAACTGCGTTCGGCTCGGCGACATTCTTCTGCATCGCGACAAATATGGCGGGCCCCAGGATAAGTGAAGATCCCATTATCGACATCCAGTTCGGCGAATGTCCGAAGAAAAATTTGTCGAAGGTTAGAGCGAATAGCATTTGCGTGTAAGTCATGTTTGTGGCGCGAGAGGATTTTTCGTAGGAGAGGCCGGCGGCTAGGAGGAATTGCTGGGGATGATATTAGTGACGGATTCTGTGATATGTTTTTGGTCATATACATGCCATGATGAATCCGCAGATACCGAGAAAGATCAGGTAGCCCCATTCTTTGGCATCGGCCGGAAGAAGGAAGCCTACGCCGGGCAGGATCAATTGCATGACGAAACTGACAATCGTGCACCAGGCGGCGAAGTAGTTCACCGATATAAGCGGATGGGCTCGCTTGCCGATCCAGCGAATCGTTGTGAATGCTACGACTGTGCCGCAGACGCCGAGCATGGCCATTCCAACAGCTGCAAGTCGCTGTTCTGCCGTGACATTGTCGTAGTCTGAAGCGTCTGAAGGGCGCTTGGCAGGTGCTGTGTTGTCCCTTTCGTAGGACAATCCTTCGGGGCCTTCACCTGCGGGCGACTTGTCCGGGGAAGAGAAGAAAGAGGTCGGGCGAGCGATGAGTATCACGCCGGTGAAGGATATGACGGTGGCAATTTGTTCGATCCGGGTGAAAGGCTCCTTTATCAGGATCGAGCACACCCAACATACGAGACCTGGAGCCAAGAATGTAAGGACTGTGCAGTCTGCGAGTGGGAGGTATTGCAACGAGTAATACATCCCAAAGACGCCTGTGTCATCAGAATGTCAGTAGGAGATTCGACATGATATTGTGTCATACGAAGGCACTCACCAAAAAATCCTCCAAACCCTCTCGCTGCCAGCAGCCATCGTACTTCTGGCTTGCCTAGCGGGAAGTGAGGCGTCTTCTTATACCACATGTACGCGGATGCCAGTACAACAGTGATAGACATTCGAGCGAATAAAATCTGGAATGGATGAAGACCCTCGCCTTTATTGCCTTCAATCTCTAACAAGCGCGTCGTGACATTCATCAAGACTCCGAAGACTTGAGCAAGAAGCATGTAAGCTAAGCCTTTGTTGCGAATCCATGCTGCTGCCACTCTTGCTCTCCACCCGATGGATGATTCAGAAGATTGACCGTCTTCGGGTGCTGAAAAGGTTAATGATCGAGATGGCTGAAGCTGTTCATACTCGTCCGTAGAGAGAATTGAGAGTGCATCGGGAGAGAGTGTTCTAGATGATCGTGATAGCGGTGTTTGGAGGTATTTGTTCGGGTTCTCGACACCCTTGTATTCGCTATTCGTAGGTCGGCCTCTCAAAGTGGAGTCGTCCTGGTGTTCTCTGTGGAAAGCATGTTCGCGGAACTCGTTGTCTGCAGGCCGTTTGTCCGCTGCGAGGCCGGTATCGGACGGCAGCATACTCATACTGTCTTTTCGAAACTATAAGCGCGAATGATCGAGTATGTGGGGCGTCTGGTGATGAGTGAATGAGATGTCTACACGGATCTAACAACGCAGGCAGTCTAAACTGGAAGGAAATAGTGAGCCATAAGCGGTGGCAAAGAAGACAAGAGCAGAAAGACTCTTACTTGAAGAGAGCAGCGTGACGGCACGCGCCCTCCACGTGATGATAAGATGTAGGTACAAACCATCCTGAGCCGTCTTTGGAGGCTCCCTCGGGTACTGTTTTGGTCGAAACCCCACGCTAGGAGTAAAGCTGCAGATTCTAGCCGCGGGTGACCTCTTAGCAGTGATACTCCCTGATGGCCGACGGGCATGTTGTGTGCTTTTGGGCGGGCGGACAGGCCTTGTCACTGGCATTAGCGTATATAGAGGGACACGAGACACAAGAGTGCTGGTCGACGCGAATGAAGTTGAGGACTTGGTCGTGGCTGGCGGCTCATGTTGTGTCGACGGAGGACGGACAACGTTTGTGCGAAACACGCTCGCAAAGTTGCCACGCGAATGACGCGAGATCTGCACCACGCAATCATCAGACACGCGACACGCTGAACCCAATCATCTTCACAAACATTCGTTCCAACGTACCTACCAACACCTGGTTACGAATGTGTTTGCGTTTCTCGACCGATCACAAGTCAGGTAATATCAGGTAGATGAATCGACACGGCTGAAAGAGTGCCTTGACGGGCGACTCCGATATCGGCCCTCGCACACGCATGTCTGTACATGCATATACACATCCGCCATACCTAATGTTGAGACGAGAGTCGAACTCGATCATGAATCCCAGAGATAACCCAATCAACATGCTCAGGGGCGGAGACCCGACAGGATTGCATGAGCAAGGATAAGCGCCGACAAAGTGTCGCACTGTCAGCGTGGTGTTCGCTAAGAAGGCACGGAATATTATCCCTACCACAACTCACTATATCGAAAGAACTCCTTCGCGGTCAAACCGTAACGACTGACCATCGGTCATCGTCCTGCTTTATCGACTCAACCTGGCCTCATCATCACTAATTCCATCGCAGTCAACCAACTGAAGCACAATCAGCATGACGCCTCTCAAGCTAACCTGAGCGGGGATCGAGCAATTTTTTTGTACGATACTCGGCACTCATTTTCATTGGAGTGGGAATTACTCGCCTTGCGTTCCCTCACCATTGCCAGTGTTGTCAATGTGAAATGCTCGATGGGTCCAAAGGACCGAAGATGGACCCAAAAGGACCATCCAACCAGACTATGCAGCATCTCGCGCAGTCGAACATTCCCCATGCCTAATTATGAACGCCGGAAACTCCATCATCTATGGCTCAAAGGCGTGCGAGGACTCAAGCTTGGAGCTTGGAGCTTGAACCTATAGCTTGGACCGATGAAGGCATTAGGGCCCAGTTCAACCAGGGCGCTGCCGTACGACGGTAATCATGGGAACCAGAGCGACATATTTCACAAGTCATGCTGATTTGATGGAGAATCTCTCGGGAATTGGTAGGTCTTCTCTTTTGCGATCCCTTTTCCACGAATCGCGAAACACCACAGGAGACAAAAGGCACGATAGTGACTTCTTACTCCCAACAAGTAGCGAGATCGTAGTTGACTAACTAACGAAGCAATACGACAGTCTTATCCAAAATGACATGACGATGTACTCATACGATCTGTTCGGCTTCAATTGCGGAGGAGCAACTCTTCAGTGCTGGACTCAGAGATGAGATCGAACCTCAGCTGACCAAAAAAGTGACAGGAAAATCATTTTGCGATACAGACCTCGATGGAGCATGCCTCGTTCCATTGCCTAGACGAGCGTTGCACGGGCCGCGTATACGAGTATCTCTGCGGTTCCTGGGTCATGACAAGGGCTGCTCGCTCTTTCTGGTCCGCTTTTGGACTTGACCGAAAAGGGAAATCCGCTGCGAGCTCGCACTGCTCACCAATACATGTATGGTTACATGTATACGCCTACGACAGAAAAAGGATAGATCAATCACTTTGAATCAACTTAGCAATGCTGACCGCAGTGTTCCGTGCTTTCGTGGCAAGCACCGACATCAACATCCTTCAAGGCGCCTTGATCCTCCTCGGCATCACCAGTCTTCTACTTGTCGGTCTGAGACAATACCTTCTCGAATCCAAGAAACCAAGGCATCTGCGGGAAACACTCAGTGCTATCCGCAGTAATCTTGCAGACGAGACCGACGATAAACACAACACACCAGAGGGTGACGTCACGTCAGATCCCATTCGTGTCAAAGCACTATGCATACACCCCATAAAGTCATGCAGTCCGATCGAACTGCAGCGAGCGATTCTGACCAAGACGGGGTTTGCGTACGACCGCTGCTTCTCCTTTGTCGTTGGGAAGACAGCCGAAGACTGGCGATTTATCAGCCAGCGGACTAAGCCTGGCATGGCTCTCATTGAGCAGCAACTTTGGCTACCTAATCCAAAGAGCGACCCAGAACACGAGTTGGTCAAGATGGGAGGCTGTCTCATCGTGTCGTTTCCGCACCCGGGCGTTCCCAACCTAGTGACGACGGCCAGAGCCATGCTAGAAGAAAGAAGCTGGTCCGCTAAGCCGCGAATCTCTTTCACCATCCCACTAAAGCCCACCCCCGATCAAATAAACAGATGGGGTCTCCGCATCAAGACCTTCAGACTGCACGACCAGCCGTATTCGGGACTCGACTACGGCGACCTCCCAGAAGTAGCAGCAGTCCTGCCCAAGCTGAAGAGATACCTCCATATCCGCGACAAGGAACATCTGACTCTGATGGCCTGCACCCCAGACACGTTATCCCTTACCTCCACCAACCTCGCACCCCTCGCCTACATCGGCACTCCCGCCCAAAAGTCCTACACAGACCAACAACCACTCCACCTCATCAATCTTCCCAGCGTGCACGCCGCATCCAAGCTCCTACCTCGAGAAAACCAACCCCTCAGTGCCCAACGCTTCCGCCCGAATATTTTCCTCACCGGAGCGCCAGCGTACTCGGAAGAGACGTGGAAACGCTTTCGAATCCTGCCCCGGGATGGCAAACTAGCAAGTCGCAACTTACCCTCGATCTCTGTCGTCTGCCGAACGTCGAGGTGTACGATGCCGAACGTCGAGCCGTCGACGGGTCACATCTCGTACGAGGATGCTCCGCTGGGGAGGAAGAGGGGGAAGCCGCAGCCTAGTACGATGTTGGTGGAAAGGCGGATGGTCGAGGAGAGAGAGGCGAACCCGTCGGCGCTGGGGTATATGGGCGTGCACTGTGTGGTCGAAGACATTAGTTTTGGGAAAGGCGGAGATGGCGGCGGTGAAGTGTTCGTGGAGGTCGGGGATGAGATTGAGGTCTTTGAGACGGGGGAGCACTATTGGGGCTCTACGGCTGGAGACTACTAATGCCATCAATACAATACACTGATCGTTCAACAATCAAGGTTTTCCTTGGCTTCTCAAACATTGGAATCCACCCGATGCACCGCATCATAGACCAAGGCGGTCGCAGAGATAAGTTGACGTTGCTGAAACCTCGATTATGCAAGAGATGCATGACTACACAGTTTACTGAAGAGTCTTCCAAGCCCTCTCAACCCGGAACGGCTGCGGAAACCACTCAGGCGCCTTACCCTCAGTCATCATCTCCACCAACGCCTCAGCGCTACGGAAAGCCCACGCCATGCCGTGTCCGTTCATGCAAACCGAAGCCCAAAGACCATCTTCACCAGGCACAGCTCCCACCATCGGAAGCTCATCGGGCGTCTTACAGATGATGCCGGTCCAGTCCGCAACGACCTCCGTGGTCTCGCCCCAGTTCTCGACTCCGTACACGGGTCGCCCGATGTTGTGCAAGTACTTCGCGATTGCTTCGTTCACGACCGAGTCGTCGGTAATGTTGTCTTCGCTCGACGGAGAGAAGGCTTTGCCGCCGCCGTAGACCAGGTCGCCTGCGTGAATGTCGCCAGGCTGGCGCGCGATGATGTAGTCGCCGCCGCCGGGGGAGTCGGCGTGCGATGCGCTGCGGCGGAAGACCGGGTTCTCAGAGGTGTCCGCTTCGGGGTGCACGGCAGCCACTTGAGCTCTGCTGGGCGTGATGAAGCCGGTACTCTTGAAGCCGGGGTGAAGGGCGGGAGTGTAGCCATTGGTGGCGAGGACGACTTTGTTTCCCTTGACAGTACCGCGGTTTGTCTTGACTTTCCACTGGGTCGAATTGCCAGAATAGCTGGACACCTGGTCGAGTTGCAGTGCCATGGTGTTGGTCTGCAAGTTTAAGCCCATGGCGAGACTGATCTCAAGCATGGCGGATACGGTTAGGTAGGGGTTCTGCGTGTGACCCTGGTAAGTGATGGCGCCGAGGAGCTCCGGCCACTTCCAGTAGTCTCTCGCTGCCTTTCCGGCGTAGACAGTCCTCGGGTTGCCTTGAGGGACATCATCCGGCCTGCGCTCCTGCAGCTCAAGCTGGAACTCCAAGATATCGACCGCCTTGTCAAATGCTTCCTTGGTCCAGTAGAGATCCGCAGTCTCGACATCTTGCCATCCACTGGAAACGTTGTACGTGCGGACGAAATTGGCCATGTCGTCCACACAGTCCTGCTCCATCTTGCCGACCTTGAGCGCCTCGTCTTCGCCGTACTCCTCGATCCAAGACTTGACTTTCTTCCAGTCACCGGTCTTGCAGTGTCCACCATTCCGACCACTCGCTCCCGAAGCTGCGGTTCGGGCTTCGAGCATCAAGATGGACAGCTCGGAGTCGCGCTGGAGCAGCTTCATGGCAGTCGCAGCACCCGTGACACCAGAGCCAATAATGACATAGTCAAAGGCCTGGTCGGTTGGGAGTTCAGGCGTAGTACGAAGGTTGGCGATACGGTGCGGCGGGTCTTGCCAGTACGACTTGGTCGGGTTGGGATGAGGGAATCCTGGAAGCTGTTCGGACTCGTCCCTTGCAGCGAGATGGGCCTGAGGTGCGTGTATGGCTGCCGTCAAAGCTGTTGGCACTAGAGACAGGCCAATTGCTATCGTTTCGGGGAGGGTAATGGACCACATGGTGAAGTCGGGCTTACTGAGAGTGAAGTATCGGCGACAACAGATGAGCACTATGTCGTCTGCCACGATTCTTATACATGATGTCTTGGTCGGCCGAAGTAGGCGCATGGGTCAGGCACCGAAGAGGAGTCTGATGGAGCTCATATCAGTCGCATACCAGGCTTGCCCGCCGTGCCCGCGAATCAACCAGTGAATCTCTGAAGACTGCGGGTCACAGTTACATTCGAGGCGATCTTGTCGAGATAAGACGCCTTGGCGCAGAGATACATGCGCGTGATGCGGTGGTGCAAGTTGAGACATGTCGAGTCAAATACCCCTCCTCCATCGGGACCTGTTCGGCACCCCAGCCTCTGTCCCTTGGTCTATACCGTTCCAGGGTTAGTGGTTAGCCGTGGCAGGGATGTTTGTGGAGGCAACACTCCGGGCAAGAGTTTACATGGCTCGACGGTGTTGAACTCGCCGATATACTGTGATAACACATCTGGGGGCACGCCGATAGTGACCGCGGGTTTTGTCACATTCCAACACCTGTAGAGGACCATCGGTGCTCGGTGCCCGGTACGCGAACAAACAATATTGGTGCTTACACGCTGAGGCTACACAATATTGTTGATGGGCGAGGGTCTTACTGTTCCTTCTCTCCCTTCGTAATACCGCATATCAGCATGTAACTCAAGCTGAACAAGAACACGAGTTGAATCTATCTATCTTCCAGCAGATTGCACATCTCGAGCTTCCTGCCTATCAACAAACTTCGTTCATTCGCATCAAAGCTCCGTTCGCTCACTATGCAATCCCTTGTTGTTCAACGAGCATTTGGCTGCATTCACAGCAGCATAATACAACGGCTCATCTTCCCTCGCCAAGCTGTCCCAACCGCCGGCCTCGAGCAAAGCTCCAAGACGTTGCCCAAAGACTTCTCTCAGAGAGCCATGCAGTGTTTCGTCGTTCGCAGTCTCGCCTAGCAATACGACCCGGTCTACAGCCATGATGTCTTGTTCTCCCAGCCACTGAGTCTCGAGAGGGAGAGCTATCAGGCGGCGGAGAGCGTCGACAAGCATCGGATGCCTTCGTTCAAGCACGGCCTCGATGTCGGACTCACACCAGTCGAGGTTCCGAAGCCCCCAGGCTCCGAGATCTTTCGAGCTAAGTACACGACGGGCATCGAGAAGGCAACCGGTGGTGACTCCTAGGGTTGCTGTGAGAGTTGCATGGCTGTGGTCCAGTACGAGCACGAGCTCTTTGACCCCTGGTGTTCCAGATGGCTGCTCGTCATAAGAACACCCTGGACTGCTGCCCTTACTCAATACTGTGGCGGCCCAAAATGCATCGCTGGACTGTTTGAAGCCGAGCGCAGATGATGCGACTGTTAAACGGTCGTTGAATTGTTGATGCACCGGCAACGGTGTCGAGATGTACACTTCGTCAATTTCGGCTTCGAGAGCAGACTCGGCCGCGGTCTTCAAGGCTCGAAGCATCTCTGTTAAAGCCCGCGTTGCTCCATCTCGCTGATACCCACCGAGCCACGTTGGAAGTGCGTCGTACAAGGGCTGCAGACCCAGAGGCGCTTTTGGAATGGGATCCCAGAGTTCGAGAAGATGGTTACCGCAGGAGATCTCTATAGGCTCGTTTGGATCTGGCACTTCGGATGGGATCACCTCGATATCATCGGGGATGAGAAATGCAGAGTCCATAGTGCGCGTGTACAAGCGTGATCCTGCGACTTTGGCGACGTTCCAGGTCCAGTTCTTGTTGTTTTCTCGGAACGCTACGCTGGCGACACTGCGCTTCGAGGTCAGCCTTGGGTCGATAAGGTAGCTTGATATCTATACCCATAGTCTTCGGAGAGGCTGAAGCCTACACCGAAGCTTCTCGCTGCTTGTGCGGTGTACGGCAGGAGCAGAGCTGTACATAGCCATAATGGTGTCATGTCAAACCGCCCTTTGCAAAGTGTAGGAATTAAGGTCTGCGACTGCGAAAAATTGCGGCAATGGATGAATACGTTGGAGAAAAAGGGAAATTGGAGTTGCCTTGGAGAACAACACCGGGGAATCCTGGCGGCAACCAGGCTCAAATCGGCGCCTTGTCCAGGCAGTGCTTTGGCTCTTCAGCCTCTATTGGCATCATCACTACCACCATCATCTTCGCTGGAAATACTCCATCACGGTTCTGATGGCTCGACTTGGGTTTGTGACGAAACGTTGAGAAGTTGAGAGTGAAAAAGATGCCAAATGGTGGAACCGTCTGTCTTGGCTGGGATCCATGATGATCCATCGCTGCGGGGCACTTCCAAGACGGCGCTCGCTTCGCCTCGGTATGGATGAGCACGAGTGCTTTTCGATACTGCATCTAACACAAAGTGAAACTCGCTCCATCGGATTAGACTTATCGACCCGGAACTCAACACAGTCCTCCATCTCAGCAGATTGCCAGTCCATGTCCAGACCCGCCCAAAGAAAAGGTCTCTAAACCCTGGTCAATCCATCCATTGATTGGCATAACTACAACCCAATCCACAAAAGCAGGCATGCCTAATTTCGTCACGCCAAAGAAGAGCAATGGCCCTTCGGAAGATGGCGAGAAAGTCCGCCCAGCATTCGACGACGTTTCTGGTCCGCACGTTTCTTACAATTTGTCCTTCGACAAGGCCTCCGCGAAACATGTTGTGGAGACATTTGCCGCGGATCGGGTCTACATACTGGCTTCTGGATCTCTGTGTAGGAACACGAAGTTTGTCCAGCAGTTGCAGAATGCTCTCGGCAGCCGGGTGGCGGGCGTGAGACAGGGAATGACTCCGCACACTCTCTGGAGCGAAGTACTCGAAGTGGCGGAAGAGTGCAAGCGGGTGAAGGCGGATTTATTGATCACGATTGGAGGCGGAAGCTTAACGGACGCGGCGAAGCTTGTTGCATTGGTATGTGATTTCATAGCCGAGACTCATGTACGGAAGGGTAGCTAACGATCAATCAGGCCCTCGCCAACGACGCCAACTCTCTCGAATCCTTTGGCAAACTCACCACGGGCGGAATCACACAACCAGACGTAGCCCTCAACAAGCCCTCAACTCTACCCATCCTCAGCATCCCAACCTCACTGAGCGGCGGCGAATACTCCAACCTCGCAGGCGGAACCCACCCAGTCACCCACCAGAAGCAGGGCTTCATCGACGGCACTTGCGGCCCTTCTCTCACCATCCTCTCGCCAGAACTCTCAACCACCACACCCGACTCCATATGGCTCTCCACCGGCATACGAGCAGTAGACCACTGCGTGGAAGGCTTGTGTTCACTAACAAACACCACGTCCGCCAGCGATGCATCCTGCGAGGCAGGACTGCGACTGCTTGTTCCGGGCTTACTGCGTAGCAAGCGTGACGCCGGCGATCTCGAAGCACGGCTGCAATGCCAGTTGGGCGTCATCGAGGCTGTCAAAGCAGTCTTCCAGCACGGCGTTCCACTCGGTGCGAGCCATGGTATAGGTCATCAGCTGGGTCCGTTGGGTGTTGGACATGGCGAGACTAGCTGCATCTTGTTGCCGGCGGTTTGCAAGTACAACGTTCTGGCTAATGCAGAGAGACAGGCGAAAGTTAGCGAGATCTTATGGTCTGAGGATCGGGTGGCTAGTGTTTTGAAGGAGAGGGGTTTGAATCGGGACGAAGCAGATCTGGGCGATGTTTTGGATGCTGTGATCAAGGAGTTGGGTCTGCCTAGATCCTTAAAGTCTGTTGGAGTACAGAGTGATGAGAAGTTATTGCAGGGATTGGCAGAGAACTCGCTACAGGATCCGTGGTGCGTCACCAACCCAAGACCATTGAAAGAGCAGGCGGAAGTCATGAAGATATTGGCTATGGTCGCTTGATGAAGAACAAGCACGATCGCGCAATGACGCCACACCGGAAAAGCAGATCTAAAAACGTGCCAACCTCAGAGCCAGTCGAAAAGAACGATGACTGCAACCTGAAGCAGCAACTTCACGCCGGATCCTCCCTCCCTCTTTGTCCAACCCTTTTTCCGAGAGCGATTCACGTTATCCGCGTCCTTTTCGAGTAGTGCCTGACGTTCGGGTAACGATGGCGGAAACATCATGTAGCGCACCGGGACAGCAGCAGCCAAGGCAAGCTCAATAAGCATGAGAGTAGCTTCGGTGTGCATGTGCACTCTTTTGGCCCCGACAACCAAGTGCCGAGACGCCACAGACTTACATAGCCATGCGAGCAGTATGGCTGTAGCGGAGGAGTAGGCCATGTAGCAGATCATGGTGAAGTTCAGGAGTCTTTTCGACAATGGCTTGCGACGTGCGGGATATCTTTCATCAGTCGGCGAGACGAAAGTACCCGATACCTTGAAGCTTGTATCGCCAGGGTCAGAGAACGAAGATTTCAACACGCAGAACGCGTTGACTGGTGAAGCGTTAGCATCGCGACCTGCTGACAGAGGGTTGAAAATAACTTGCCAGGCGAAACCCAGAGTGAGTTTGTGATCATGTTGGAAACGTTGACGTTACCCAATCGCCCGTACACGAGGTTTCTTGAGATTGTCGAGGCGATGAAGTGGCCTGCAAGGGCTATGCGCATGTAGTGGCGCTCCGTCAGATCTCCTTCGCCTGTCTGGAGAATCCAGATGCTGGTCGGTAAGACGATCGCACTTGCGAACAAGAGAGCGGAGCTGTATGCTCCCCAAGCTCCCATGGAGGAAGTGATGTGCTGGACTCTGGCGCTTTTGTTGCCCTGTATCAGTCTGCGCAGAGAGAAGGGGAATCGATTTCCTAGCAAAAGGCTGCCGTATGTCTGTATGCAGTCTGATCAGCTGCAGACCACCAATTTTGATGCACTTTTTGAGACAGATGGCTTACCCAGCGGATTCTCTGGTTGATGTATGAATGGAAAGAATCCGGGACCAGTCCGAACTGTACTTGATCCGGGATGAACTGAGTTTTCCAACCCTGCTCTTGCAGCATGGTCGAACAGATGATGTCCTCGCCAACGTTCGCCAGAGGCCATCCTCCAATGGTGTCGAGAGCACGTCGACGCATGATGTAACCCGAGCCTGCGCATTGGCTACAGTCAAAGAAACCGCGAGAGGGTTCCGATATCTGAGAAAAGCCACTGCCGTCTTGACCGAGATCGTCGTCTTGCAAGACGTTGTAGGAATTGTGAGGAGGACTCACGAGAGCGACGGTTTCGTCTTTGATGAGGTGTGGAATGGTCCGCGCAAGCCAATCGGGTTCGGAGATCATGTCAGAGTCGAGCGCGGCGAAATACTCAGAAGAGCCATAGTTGGATGTTGTAAAGGCAAGACCAGAGCGTATGTTGCCGGACTTGTAGTAATGGCGCTGACCAGGAGGCTTCTTCCGCGCGAAGTACACGACGTCTTGACAACCAGATTTGCGCGCACGATTCGAGCTGTTGAAATCTTCGATAGTCTTCCTGAGTTCTTCGTCGGCGGCATCGTCCAGAACAAAGATCCGGAACCGCTCGGGAGGATACTGCTGCACTGCAGCGGCTGTCACAGTATCCATGATCGTTGTGAAATCTTCACCGCAAACCCTGGTGATGTCAGCAGGTCCAGAGAGAGGGGATGAAGATAGCCTAACGTTACCAAGACGTCCACTTTTGGAGCCTGTGAACCTGTCAAGATGTATTGCTTGTGCTCGAAAACCTTGCGCGGTCCAAAGAGTGAGAGGCTGAGATCAAAAGCGGTCTGAAGTTCTTGCACCATAAATGCAACTTCACAGAGATAGATAGCCCAGACACAAAAGTCAAATGATCTGTAGATTCCACGTAGTCGCAAGACGAAATACAATGTCCAACATGTCCAGTTCACAAGATGGACTACGACACTAAGTGGTGTGTCGAAAGGGACTCGTGTTTTGACGGTTTGTCGTTCTTCGATGTGGTAGACTGGAGCTTGTGACGGTGTCGCTTGGTTGGAGTGATTCGTGAAAGGTGCTCGGAGCCTACCGACGGAGTTCCGTGCTTTAGTAAGAGACTCCGTTTGAGTAGCCATTTTGAAGAGCAGTGAGGCCGCTAATGTCCGAGTCAAGGTGGGTTTGATCGGGAGTGGTGAACGAGTTTTCTATTGCACTCCAGTCAGACCAGGGCCTTTATATGAATGCTATCCACAACGGATATCGTGCCACGAAGTCCTGCAAACTTCTCGAGCACCCGATAATTGGGTGCATGTTCATCTCATCAGGTTACTCCATGCGCAAGCCCGCAATTGACCTCTGGCTCTCAGCATCGATGCACCGCAGATTCGACAGTCTTCTAAATCTGTGCTGCAGACAGATAGCTTTCGTGCTCGTTGAGTTGTCTTCATCTTCGTTACGGTAAGACGCACAGTTGCTGTGATCCGAAAGGAAGCCGCAGACCAGATTGATGGACTGTAACTTGCGTTATTCGCGGCTCGCCGGACTTGCATTGCAACAACAACTTCAGATGTAAAGGATTGATGCAATGATGATCAGCGTGAGTCGTTGCCATTGAGAGCTTCAATGCGCGAGGCTGGGCGCTTATACCATGCCGTTGAGCTGCACGACGTGCCTCTTGCTGAAGCGCAGGCGGGCTCTCTGTTGGTCAGGCGGACTCTGTGAAATATATGTTACTGCTTGAGGAAGCAGTGTGACCGTCCTTCTAGGCAAACACGACATGCTTCAGACCGGCACCGATATCCGGTACAGAAGCTGGAGAGATCAGCTGGGTATATGGTGTTGTCTCATCCGAAATGTCGTGGTCAGTTGCAGTACCGTACCCCTCCCTCAACCGCCTCCAACTCGTAGGCGCCGTTTCACCAACAGCAAGACCAGATCGGTGAGTACAGAGTCAGCAGATCGACAAGTAACTCCCGTGATCACAACATCGGTCTCGGTAGCGGTAGTGTTTCTGTGTCGGCGAAGGACATGAAACGCCTCCAATTCACCGCGGATCTCTAGGCCGGTCCCGGTCTCCACGTGAACACGTCAGTCCCATCAACCGTGTAGGTATGCCGTCTTCGCCTAGTCAAGACTCTGTCGAAGCGTTACGATGTGGCACTCGTTCGCGAGTCCACGCGTGGATGAGTTCTGATTTGGACGGCAAAGTCAGACGCGTCCTCGGTCTCATGTCTGTAGGGTTAGTGTTGGGGTGTCGATGAAATGATCAACAACTCCCGTGTCGCGATATTCAATGCTCGTCCATCGTAGTTGGCCAGTCCATGTTGGACGATATATAGGACTCATTGGGGAGTGAATGGTCAATCAATTAATCGGTCGATAAGAGCTCATAGTAGCACATCGATCGATATCAACTTCCACACAAATCATGAAGCACAAATACCGCCGCCAAACAAATCGAGTCAATGCACAGGAAGTTTGTTGAGGATGATCAGTCCATATTCGACAACGAAGTCAACTCTAGCGAAGGTAAAGAAGTAAACCAAGGAAAAAGAAGACCAAAATCACATGTCCCCCCTCAAGCCACTGCTTCCAATCCACCGACAAACCCTCTACAACCAACCCATCTACTGCGGGATGCAGTTCTTGCACTCGTCAAAGTTGGCAGCAGTGCCAGCAGCAGATCCAATGCAGGCCAAATCAGCAGCAGGGTTGGCACCAACCTCAATGATAGCGGCGCCGCAAGACGCGGTGGTGCCGATCAAGTGGAAAGCGCATTCTGCGATAATTCTTGGTCAGTGCAAACTCTCGTAGCGAAGGCGACAATCCGGCTCACTTACTGAACAGGTCCTTGGATGAGCATCCGGTTGGAAGAGAAATTCTGATCACTTCGCCGGCGTACTTCTCGTTGACGAAGACGGCGGAAGATGCGTCGGATGCGGCGGGCATGGCGGCGGCAACGGTGGCCAGGGCGAAGGCTGAGATGGCGATGAACTGCATGTTGGCGGTTGCGTTTAGTGTTGAGTTGGTTGGAATATATGTGAGTTGATTGAGTTGGTTGAGTGATGAGTGATGAGTTGGATGGTTTGAAAGATCTGGGAATTGACAAGGCTTTTATGGTCTTCGCTCGATCGCTTGACGAATGCTGCACAGTGATGGTCCGAGGACACATTGCATGTTCTCAGCTCCCTTCGCGCAACCGACGTCGTTTGCGCGTTGTTGGTCAAGTTGGCTCTCAAATCCTTCAGTAACACTAGTCCTGGATACGAGCATAGTTCGCCTACCCTCGACATTGCATCTGTCAGCTCCAAAGTCTTACGTGGACATGAGAGAAGCCGGCTCGACGATGGCTGTCCACAGAAGCTGTGGTTCTCGACGTCGATATCCAATGTTTCCCAGGTATGCTGACAGATCGTGATGCAAATTGGCAGTTCTTTGCCTTCTGGTCCGACTACCAGTTATGGGAGAGCAATTGAATTCCTCAAGCACTCCAATTCGAACGTCTGTGGCAGTCTCGCTTGTCTGGCAATAGTTCTTCCGCAAGACCACATCCTCAACTCAGGATTCACGTGGTTGCAGTTGTAGCGCTTACCATGGCATATTCCGTGTCGCAAACTAAGAGAGAACCTTGTCGAATGCTACCTACCAACAGTGGGAATATGTCGACAAGCGAAGACGCGCGATATGCAATGATGAAGTCGTCTCGAGTGGAGTCCCGTGTAGAGAAATCACCGCTTGTTCCGTTGTCGCCTGCAATTTGAGGCTGAAGTCTGCAGTCCTGAATGGACTAGAGCATATAGATTAGGCATGATATTGGGCATCCAGCTTCCCTAAGCGTACTCGACCGAGTTGATCGTCAGAGGAAATGACTCGATTCGTTCGGAACATGGGCGTCCGCTTTCGAAGGAGTAGAGGCCTGTCACCAGAATATCAAGAAGTAGTGATCGTGACACAGTGAGGGCGGCATGTGCCGGGACCAACTATACTACACCGCGAGTCAGTCTTGTGATATGACAGTTGTAAAGGCCCTGAGAGGTTGAACACAAGAGCGGCCAAGCTTTCTTCCGGTGCTTATTCCTTGAGCTTGACTGCTGCCTTGTATAGGCTATACCCAGACTCCACTACCCCAGTCGCCCACTAGGCAAGGGCACCAGTCCGAGCTCTTCTACTGTCTTTTCAGCTCGCTTGGGGACTTGGAAGCCCCCCCAGAGGAGAAAGATGCACGCTAAGCGGATGACTTGCACCTATCAGTTCGAGATACTGAACGTTTGTATGGAGTCCAACAGGCTAGAAAGCATCGAACCGAACAACATATCCAATCGAGTGTGAACATGCTGGCACGCGCGCGTTGCGATGCCCGGCATCGAGCGATCTTCAAGGTTATACACACTACTCTGCGCAAAAGAATTAGTCGAGACAAGCATACGGTGTAGCCGAGATTGCGGCTGTACACGAGGATTGAGGCACAGCCTTGATGATGCATGATAGAACACCCGCCTTCGTTGAAAGGACCAGAGAGGTTCACCTTCGAAGCCCCAGCTGGAGCAACATACGGGTTTGCTCTCTAACCCATCAACAAAATAATCATCCGCACCAACGAAGTACCCTCTCGACAGCAACCTCAAATGTAAGTTGTCATTGCTATTCGCATCGACTCGGAACGACACTGACGGACTGTTTAGCCGACACCAAAAATTTGCAAACCGACCTCACCGCCGTCATGGGTTGCGGAGGCTCAAAGGAGGATGCTTACCACAACAACGGCGCTCAAGTCAAGCCCGCAGCCAACGGCGCTGTCCCTCAAGGTGCCTACGCTGCACCGCCACCACCGCAATACCAGCAGGAGGGAGGAAAGAAGAAAGCAGTGAAAGCAGGCAAGAACCTGGGACTGCTGAGCATGCTCGCAGGATGATGGAACGATGAGAGGCAGTAGTCCGACTGCAGCAGTCCCACCGCAGTGTCCGTGTAGCCGTCGTGGCTCCAGTTCTATGTAGCCTATTCCGGAAGTTGTATAGCCAAGCTAATAAGGCCTGTCCGTTTGTTGAAACCCGTTTATGATTAATTGAAAGTCATGGAGACAACAATTTGAGAGCAGTCGAGTCCAGTAACGAATCGGTCGGCCCGCGCTTCTCGATACGAAGGTGGTCGTTTGGTCGGTTGGTATGAGCCTCAATGTTCCCAGATTCGAAAGCCGCATTGATCTCAACTTGGGCATAGCCAGGCTGTATTCGATTTCATCAGCCGACTCCCAGGGCCAAATTATGAGATCGCCGCGAGAAACCTACGCCAGCTTCACTGGCATGGAAGTACATCTCGAGTGTTCCGTTTCAAATGACCTCAAACGGCAAAACCCAAGCCTCGCTTCTCCTTTCGATTCGCGCACTTCAATCTTCCCTCGGATTCCCCAAACCTCACCAACGACAGGTAGCCCCCAATAAGATCGAAACCGGGTAGAAAACAAACCAACCCTGAAAAAACCTCACTCTCACCTCCCCCCCTTAAGCAACCTCAACCTCTCCTCCTCCTCACTATACCCCCTCCTCCTCCCCTTCCCGCCCTCATCCGCCTCCCCAGCATCCCCTCCCTTCCTCCCGAACAACTCCCTCCCCAACTCCCCCACAACCCCGCTCTCACCATCCCTCCTCCGACTAATCCCATGCCGCCTCCGACTCTCCTCCAACAAACTCAGCCCTTCCCCGCCCGTGTCCCGCTCCCTGTACTTCCTCGCGTTCTCCTTCGCCGCCCGGATAGAAGTCGTGCTGTAGACGAACAGAATGCAGGCCATGGTGAAAGCCGCGGCGGGAGCCATCGCGGTGCGTGCGTTGAAAGGGCGGCGGCGGGTGGTGCCGGGTAGGGAAGGGTTGGAGGGGGTGGGCGGTGGAGGGGCGGGGGTTGGGTGCGAGGATTCGGTTGTGCCGGCTGGGCCGCGGGGTTGGGAGAGGCGGGCGCCCATTGTTCTTTTGGGGGGAATGTTTGAAGTTCTTGTTGTGGTGAAGAAGTGCTGTGACGTGTGGGTGCTACAAGGTTGGGATGGGTTGGAGAGTGAGTGGTGTTGGAAGTGGAAGGGTTATATGTTGGTTGGTGTTGAGCTTAAGTAGGAAGCTTGGGTAGGGCTGTTTGTATGACTTCATATGTATTTCAGGCATTTTGGTAGGTATGTGATCGTTATATGTGGTAAGGCAACTACCCACTCAAAGTACGACTCCCTTTACACAGCTGTGCAGTAACGTTGTGTATGGTTGGCAAGATATGTATTCAACACATAAGATTCTGACCTCAAGCCAAACGAAAATGGATTCAAATTCTCTTCAGCTTGTAATCTACATACGACACCCTCCCCACCCATTAGCTCTCCATGTGGTTCAATATAGAAAAACAACCCGCTGATCCGAATCGAGTCCGATCAATTATCTCGAAGTCGAACGCTCCCATTGCCCAACCATGAGCACTTTGCTTGCACCCCAACTCCTCGTCCTGTCAATAACACAAGCAACAAGGACCGTGTTTTCAGAAAACAGCAGCAGCTACGTCTGACTCCATCAAAAGGAGAAGCTGGAAGTTATATCACCCTTTGCGTTCTTGTCCCGCCAAACCGTCGAGTGAAAAAAGAAGGCGAAAAATTGGCAGCAATGCGATCTATAGGCGAGAGAAAAACGTACGAAGAAAGCCACCATGTCTTTCTTCAGAAAAGTTGCGTATCATACCAGTAGAGTCCTCGAGACCCATTAAGCGTTTCCGGGCTTCTCATCCGTGTCTACGTGCCAGACGACATAGTTGGGCAGGCCGAAGACCTGGTAGCCGGCGCGCCTGGCCATCTTGGCAAAGCCTTCGGTCTCGGCTTGGTTCTCGAAGGCGTATGAGGGGAAGTTGATGCCTGCAGGAAATAATTGTGTTAGTAGGGACACTCCCGTATTTCGATGTCTCAAGGTACACAAACGAACCTGCTCGGTGGACATCTGCCTTTACGATGATGCTGACTCCTCCCACGCCGTCAAGCGGAATCTCGATGTCTTTGTTTTCGCGCCAGTCGCCCATGCGGGCCATGTAGACCCGGTCGGTGTGGTACTCCTTGTAGCCTGTGATGCGTTAGATGGATATTCTGAAGATAGAGGAAACATTTATTCCATACCCTCCGCAAGGACGACGTTGCGGTCAAGAGATGCCGCGAGCTTCAGTCCAGTGGGAGACTCCTGCCATGAGTTGTAGTCGAAGCGGCCTTCAATGTCACGGCCGTCTTGGTAGCGGTGGAACCAGATGTCTTCGAAATCGTTAGTATCCCTCACACCGACCATACCAAGGTTCACCTTGCAACTTACTCGGCACCAAGATATCGCGATCATGCGCGACAAAGTCCTCAATAATCTTGCTCGGGCTGTCCTGGATGTCCACATCGCGCCAGTACACCCAGCTGTGTTCCGGCTTCAGCGCCGCGCTGAGCAAAAAGTTCCTCGCCTTGCCCATGATCCTCCTTCGTGGGCCCTGCGCCGCAAACCCATGGCGGTCTTCAACATTCTGCGAAACCAACTTGGCGTCTGGGTCGTCCTTGAAGTCCTTCTCGACGATCATGACGCTGTGGAAGGGAACCTTGTCGTTCCGGCTCTGGATGCGCTCGAGCTCCATCGAAAGCATGCCGAGAGTGTCGTCTTCGCTGTCGCCGACCAGGAAAGCGAGGTCGATCAGGTTGTGCGGGTAGCTGAGCTGGCTGACCAGTTCGAAGTACTTGTCCAGGTGTTGAGCGGCGTTGCGAAGCGGTGTAAGGATGAGCACTCGCTCTTCGTTGAGCACGGCTTGCGTCGTGGACTTGACCTCGTTGAGGTTCACATGTTGGATGGTGGAGCTGTTGATTTCTATGGGCGCATGGTGGTTGAAGATGACGGGAGTCTGCTGGTGGCCAGCCCATCGCGCTTGTTCAGAGGCCGACATTTGCATGGGCGGTTTCGAAGGTCCAAAGCAGTAGAATCTACGCCGCGAGGACACGTTAGCCTTCCATCAAGAGCTCACAAGCAGCCGTCTCGTCCCGTCGCCAATGGTACCTACTTTTGCATCTCCCCGGCCGTTCCACTCAGACCATTATACAGCAACACCACAATGCCAAATATTGCCAGCGAAAGCATGACCCGTGTCTGTGTGAGGAACCGCCATATCACCCGAGTCGGCGGAATCCTTGCCTTGGCCGACTTCCATGTCACACCACCTTTTGGCAAAAGCATCGTGGGCGAGGTATCCTGCGCCAGGCGGCGCTCTATGTTGTCGTGTGAAGAGAGAATTGCGATGGTGTTCGGGTGTAGTAGTTGCGCAGCTGATGATTACCCGGTCGGTGGTAAGCTGGTGGCCGTGGTTGATTGCGCTTTGTTCGATAAGGAGCGTGGAGAGAGGGCAGTAAAAGCGATTGATTGGTTGGTTCGCTAGTGGTCGGTTTGTGGACCAGAGACGGCCGTGGGTATGTTCAGATGGCGTGTGTTGGATGGTATGGACAAAGTCTCGACCCGGCGAATGCACTGGTGGACTATGGGGCTGGGAGTCGTGGTCTCTCTGGCGTCTAGCGTCGGTGGTGCGTGGCCGTTGGAAGGAAGGAGGGACGGGGAAGCCGCTTTCGAACCCTTGTCGAAACCCTCCCTCGCTCCCCTTTGCTGAGAGACCCAAAACGAAGCTTTCGCCTTGGCCACGTCTCCTGCATAAAACGTACATTACCGTTGTCATTGGCCGTCGACCTGACACGGGAACCACGATAACAACAGCAATGTCATCACATCATCCACGCAGAAGTAAAACGCCTCCCAAGCCACTCCCATGCTTTTGCTGCACGACATCTCACTATCGCGACTATGCAGGCAGACAATATGGCAGAGACGGGCCCAGCTGCACCTCCTCCAGGATGTTTATTCACGCAAAAACGACACATCACTTCTCGGCGGCACCGATACCTGTAACATGCGCCGGAGGCCTTCCCCCGAAGCGCTGGCCCTAGCGACCCGCGGATACTTAAGTCGACTTCAGGACAACGCACAAATGTAGGTAGGTACATGTACGGTAGGTAGGCGAGACAGACGTAGGCGGGAGGCAGACATTTAGCAGGAATGATTGCGGCATGCGGTTGCGGCATGTGTTCACTGACGGAGTTGATCTTCTCGCAATGTTTCAGTCTGTGTTTGATGGTAGAAACAGTACGTCTAAAATCCTTGATCGTGAGACCAGGATGATCGGTCAGGACAAGAGGCCTGGAGGCAGAGCCATCTGTCAGTATGGTCTTGGTCCTTGTGCTTGATGATGGGTTCGACGATGTGATGGTGTTTGACCACGTCGACGTAGAGTCACGAGACGAATTCAGACATGGTCATTCGATCTCGCCAACCGATCCAATGCCAGTTCCGAATTGCGACGAAAAGAAGACAGAAAATTTCAAGGAGTATGGTCAATGTATGTGTATTCAATTACAGATTAATCAATAAACAACCACCGCCACCGCCTCCTCCTCCATCTCTCCAACTCTCGACAAAACCAACGCATCTTCCGCCTCTCCGTACAGCCAACTTCCTCGCCACCGCATCCCGTCATCATCATATGCACGTCTGCTCTCCATACCATACATGCCATCTGTTTCGTAAATAATCGTCGTGATCGTCGTCGTGATCGTGAAGTGAAGCAATAGAAATACAAAAAAAAAAACACCGGAAGAAGCGTAAGAAATGCAAAACAAAAAGTTCGCTCAAAAAGGATCCTTCCGCAAAAGCAAGACAACCAGACCGAAAATTGGGCGGTGGTTTGAATGAGAGTTGGGTGCCGCCGGAAAGACAAGAGGGACAAAAATCGAAGAAAAAAAAAAGATACGCTTATAAGTGCCGCTCCAATTTTCACTCGTTTGCTTAAAACGCGTGTTCAAAGAAGAAAAGGGAGTTTTTGCCGACCCGGGGTTTTGGTGTGGATTTTGGAGGGAAAAAAGAAGTCCGAAAGACACGACGAGATCACTGTCGTGTGGTTTTGGGTTTTGTTGCGGTCGTCGTGGTAGTGGGCAGCTCAAAGGTTTGACCTCCTTGGTGTGGATGCAGGGCGAGAGGAGCGGAGCTGTAAGGTAACAGTGGGAGCCGTGGCAGCAGTGAGTGACTCAGTGATACGGGCCAAGTTGTCCGCGAAGTTCCTGGCGTGGATCCTCTTGCGACACGGGATTGGGTTATCGCATTGCGAACCACGTCCTTCGTGCGGGCAAGCATCGGTTCCAGATTCGGAAGCCAACAAACTTCCCTTATAGAGGCCGTCGTCGCCTTTCGCAAGGATGTGGTCGCGGATAGCTTGGTTCACTTCGTTGCGATGCTGTTCGAGGACGTCTGTGCTCAGGTTCGATGCCATCCTCTGGAATTGCCTGTCCAACACGAGCAAAGTTACCTCGAAGAGTTCCTGCTTGTCGTGTTCCAAGCCGGACTTCTTTTGATTCCCCGGCATTTGGGTTTTCAGTGGGGTTAAGTCATAGACGTTATCATGCAGATCCTCGATCTTCTGGAGGACTTGGGCTTGCTTGTTGCGGGCCGCTTTCTCCTTGACGATCTTCTTGCCTTTGCGCTCATGTTCTTTCGGTGTCGAGCAGTTGCGGAACGGCGTGTGACAGGTATCACACCAGGACCCGCACTCGTCTTCTGACAGAGGACCAGCATTGGAAGACATCGACGGGCGCTTCCTGTCGCGTCCAGAGCCCTGAGACTCTGATCCACGTTTGGCACGAGTGGAACGAGAGCCTGAAGCCGCTGCAACCCTGACAGTGTTGGCGGAAGAGGATGGAGTCCCCGAGTAGACGGACGACTCTCGGCTGGAGGAAGACACGGAGCTCGTGTCGAAGTAATTGTTGCTGGCCATCATGCGTGGCGAAGAAAAGGCCGTGGAAGGCACGGACTCGATGCTGTTGTTGAGCTGCCCATGGGCGGCATGGTATGGCGTGAAGGATTGGGCGTGTCCCGCGCCATGTTGCGGTGACTGTCCATAGTGCAAAGCACGGGTTGGCTGAAGGATAGTCGGTTGATCGAGGAGTCGGATGCCTTCGCCTCTTCCGGCTGTTCCGATGAAGGTATCAATGGGAGGCAGACTGATGCTGTCAAACGCGTCAGTATATGTATCTCGAGCGCTCGATCAGGTGTGAATCCGTCCGACTTACTGGTTGGGTTGCTGTCGACGACTGCGTTCGTCGAGACTCAAGTGCTCCATGTTGTGAAGGTTCATGATGCAAAGGCCGTTGTTAGTGGATCGTTGGACAAGTCGGAAGGATTGAAGATCGATTGGATGATTGTCTTAGAAGACAGTTGAGCGGTGAGAAGTTGGTGTAATGAATCGACAAGCATGGACAAGTCGTAAAAAGCCAACCAAAAGTGTCAAAGGCGCCGCACAACAGATTTTGAGAGAAGCACAACGGAGTCTGGCGGAGTCTGATGAGATGATGAAGAAGAAGAAGAAGACGACTGGATGAAACGCGAACGAAGACCATACTTATGCTTCGCAAACCCCCAGTCAAGGAGCCCCATTAAAGCTGCCAACAACGGTCGACCAGGATGAGGAGCCCTGAAGGACGATCTCGACATCGTCGTACATCAGCGGAGCCGTGTAGGCCCGAAACTTGGTAGCATGGTAAAGCAGCAATTGCGTTCGAGCCAAGTGGCGTTGACCTCTGACAGGAAGTCGGGAATCGCTGAAGATTCCATGGACACATGGGTTGGGTAGGCATATCCTGGCGTGTTTGAATACAGGCCTGACGGCTTGCCCGGATCGACATCCGCAGGCCAATGAGAGCAGCATGTCGGACGGAGAATACCCCTTGCTTGGCGTGAATGAGCAGCTGAGGTGGCAGAGAAAGTGAAGGGTCTGGTTCGGCGCTTCCCCATGGGCGCTGCTAATGCCGTGTGCAAGTTGAAAGGCGAGACTAGTAAGGTCCTGGCTCCTGTAATGAAGGGCGGAAGACATAACCGAACGACCTCACGGCATTCTTTACCAGGGCTTTAGCGGGAACATTCGCAGGCTGGCAGCTCTTCACTCATGCTCTTCGATGAGGGGCGATGCACGCACGGGCGTATGTTCCTACACCGCTCAATGCCAGGGCCGCTCTTGTGACCAGAAACGTCCCTGCAGCACGACCAGAAGACACGAAGATGCGGTCGTGAAGCTTGAGGTAGTCTAATGGCATTCGTCACTGTTGCATTCGCAGACTTGACTGTCGTTCGCAATGATAGCCACATGGGTCTTGATGCTGTTAGAGCGTTGAGCAGGTTCCCGCCTGTCATCACGTATGGCGGCTGCAGGTGGCGCTTACATCGCAAACCCGCAAACCGCGCGGTTGTCGATCCATCATCACAATAAACTGCTGTTGCGTTCAGGCTCGAGAAGTGCGTCATTTGCCGCCTGCACTTTTCGTGCGACATTGCAAGGACAGTCCCGTCGGCATGTTCAGCATAGCAACATTGGTCTAACGGATGGAAGCACTTCAACTATCCGGGGTTCGTGGAAACATAGTGGTGTGTAATGGACCCACCTCTCTGTTGTACTCCGTGGAGTCAATGAGCAGTACCACGATGAACGACCAAGCAGGGTGAGATGTCGGTCACGCATTGAGAAGAGAGCAGCATCTCGCTTCGACAAGACGACGTCCGAGCAAGACCGTGAGAGATCCAATGACCGGGTTCCTCGCGAAAGTTGTCAGGCCAGAGGTGCGCATGCTCCGGGAAGGCGAAACGTCCAGCCAAGTTGACAGGGGAGCGAGCCGTATTGCCGAGATCGAACGCTTCTGAAGGTCGAAAATGGTTGCAGGCTGCAGGTATTCGTCGACGAGCAAGAGCCTTGAAGATCGGCAGCATGCGAGACATGCAAGAGTCTGAAGACAGCGATTTTACGGCAGAGGAAGATTCGGGGGGAGCGGTTAAGCGAGCGGGGAGCGAAGAAGCCGGCCGTGGTGGATACTGAGTGCAGTCTGCAGGTGCAAGGGCAGGGCTTAGGACAGATGTGCTCTGTACACGATCGCTGGATGGCGGGAGTATTGAAAAGACGCAAGTGTTGCGTACTGTAGTGCGCATTGCGTGGCAGCCTCCAATGCAGGCACGGTAACGCCCAAAAAGCGCCGAGAAAAGCCACACCCAGACGTACCTGTGAGTATTCTGTATGCACGTACGGCCGCCGGAAGATTCACGAAGACTCCCGCGTGCGCTGGCGATGCAGAAGCGAATGTATTGAATACAGTGAAGGTGCAGAGTAGCGAGCCGTCAAAGCTGTACATATTTCGGACCTTCACACCGAGTCATATTTTCACTCGCGTAGTCGCAGTTACGCGCTGGTAGCACAGTAGAGGCATGCCGGGTACCTGGAATAAGAGTCAACGTCATAAGTGATGCTCTAGAAATATCATGCCTGCATGCCCGTGAAGCTCTCAGACAGCACGATGAGGTACATGCCTCACACTCTGAAGATCGAAGCTGATCGAAAAAAAAAAAGACGATCAAAGACAGAAAGCAAGCATTTCGCTGACATCGCAGCGAAATCTATTCGCTATCGAGCTACATGCCATCTGTGTGATGTAGTATGTAGCTGGCAAGATCCGAAAGACCAGGACCAAAATGCATGTGACAATCGACTCTCACCAGGGAAGCTGGAAGCCATGGGCAGAAGAGAGGAGGCTATCAGAGCGTGAAGAAACGACCTTAGTGATGAAGTCCGGTTACATACATACCTGCACCTCCTCTCGGACAGGTACAGGAGGTACGATGAAGGGGAGCACGCGAGATGATGTGCATGAAGGATGTGACGATCGATCAGGCGTAAAGCCAACCAAACGGAAGTTTTGCAGGCTGCCGGAATTGCAAGAGGCCGCAGCGGACCAGACCTTGGACCTCACCCGGTTTAGAGCTGCACGTGACCTTCTTTCCTCTCTCTTCTCTCTTCCATCTAGTCGATTCGAAGGCATCCATCACTTCTTGACAACCTGGAAGAGAGCAGCACGACAACTTTGGGGCAACGAAGCAAGCGAAGCTAACCATTTATACGTTTCTTTGCCTTTTCATACCGAGTTACAATTCCACACTCGCACAAGACTATCAAATTATTACTCTATGCACGCGGGGGGAGAACTGTGAAACTTCCCAAAGTCCCATCCATCAAAACGAACTTCCGTGTGGCTTTCTGAAAACACAGCAACCAGTGACAAAAGGAGAAGAAGCAGCACCAAGAGGTTTATGAGAGAAACCAAATCCATTTTCGACTGTAGAGAGAGGATGACGAGAGGGGAACGAACGCCATATGCATCAACGAGGAGCTCTTCTCTCCCCGGGACAGAACAGGCGAAAGGAGCCTATTGCAGAATATAGCAAAACGAGACGTTCGGACCAAGGCGCTTTCCTGGAGAGGCTGGTGGTCCGTTGTTCAACCAATATGCAACTGGGTGTAGCTGTGCTGTCGCGCCCACATGGATGGAGCGTAATCAACCCAAATCGACCATTTAAAGGAGGCCGAAGAGGAGGGCGACGGCACCGAGGATACCAGTGGCACCGGTGATCTTGAGGGCACCAGCAGCACCCTCGCTGTCGCCACCGGAGCTGCCGCTCTTGCTGCCGCCAGAGCCCTTGGTGGTACCCTCGGGCTTGTCAGAGCCAGTTCCCTCGGGGTCGGTCTCCTCTCCACGGCAAGTGAAGACACCCTTGATGACGGAGTCGTCCTTGTAGGTCTGGAACTGCTCGCAGGCATCGTCGAGGTTCTGGTTGGACTGGAGGTTGAAAGCACCCTTGACGTCCTTGAGCGCAGGGAAGTCGGCACTGCGTGTCATGTTAGCGAAAGTCATTGCGTGGGAATTTGTGTTCTAATAAACTTACGTCTCGATGGCGTTGCCGTACATGTCAAGAGCACCGCCAACGGTCTCGAGGACGGGGAAACCGGAGACATCAGCAAGCTCGGTGTTGTTCTGGACAGAGAGACCACCAGTGACGATGGTAAGCTGGGGGAACGAGATGTTGGTGGCCTTGTTGTTGCTGACAATGGCGAGGGTGCCACCGACGTCGGTGAGGTTAGGTGCCTGGACGCTCTCGAAGGAGTTGCTGTAGAGACCGAGGGAGCCGTTGACGGAGGCAAGCGAGGGGAAGCTGACGACGGAGGCGTTGGCAATGGAGATGCGGGCGGCCCACTCAAGGTTGGGGAGGATGACGGAGACGTTGCGTCCGTTGGCGTACACGTTCAGCTCGGTGCTAACGTTGCCAAGCTGCATGGTGATGTCGTCAAGGTAGTCGTTGTTCTGGATGTCCATGGTGTCGACCATTGCGAGGTTGATACCGTCGAGCGAGTTCAGCTGCGTGTTGCGGATGCTGACGCTGTTGGCCTTCTGGACCATGTTGGTGAAGGAAAGGCCCTGGAGAGCGGCGAGAGCCACCCACTCGATGGAGTCGACCTCGTTGAGCTGGGGGAAGTTGAGGGTGGACAGGATCTGGCAGTCCTGGAGGTCGAAGGCGCCGTCGATTCTCTTCAGGCTGTCGGCGGACAGGGAAGTGAGCTGGGAGACGTTGTTGGCGACCAGGTCACCGGTGATGACCTCAATGTTGTTGAGCATGATGTTGTCGGTGGTGCCGGTGGCGATGGCAATGCTGCCAGAGAAGGTGGTGCATGATGCGAGGCCAGAGGCATCACCCTGGTTCTGGATGGTGGTGGTTGCGGCGCTGCAGGAAGACTGGGCTGGGGGATTGTCAGCCAGCGGCTCATTTGGAGTGCTTGTTGTTCACGAATCATCTCTTACCAGCGACACGTCCAGCGGCAATGGCCACAACGGGCGCGAGGTACTTGAAAGACATCTTTGGGATTACGGGTCGTGGATAACTGGATGGATGGTCAGTTTGGGCACTGCAGGAAAGCTTTGTAGCTGCGTCGTTTGCGATAGGGGGTTGGTTGGTGCAGCGTTTGACGCGCGCAGGTGGCCGTGTTTGGGCGAGTGTCACAGGTCGGGTGGTGGCAGTGGCGGTAGTGATGGCGGCGGTGGTGTTGACGGTACTGATCGAGTGACTGACAGATGGATGGATGTTCGACTGACCTTGGTATTATTAAAAGCTGCTGAGACTGGCGACGTTCGTGTGGTAGCCAATGGATGTGGGTTTGTTGGTGAGAAGTGGGTATGAAGAGGGTTAATGCACAGCGAGTGTAAGAGCCAGAGGCAGTCGGAGAGAGTGCGTAGGTGGTGAGTAACGAAGGAAGAGGAGAAAGAAGAAGGAGCAAACACCAAGCCAAGTACGTGGAGCGAGAGGAGGATGGAAGGTGGACTTGCTGTGGCTGCTACAGGAACGGGCGCGACTTTTGGGGGACGAGGCCGGGAAAGAAGGGGCGACTGGCGAGGGTTGGGCCGGTGCATTGGCCGCCGCGCGTCCAAGCAGCACCAGAGAGAATAGCGTTGCCGCGTCGCCGTCGCCGTCGCCGCTCATGAAACGGGTGTGCAGAGATAATGGTCTTGTATAACGTGTGTGTATACAGTATGTTTCTTGTATGGTCTTGTTATTATCATTCATATATTGACTGGACGGGTTGAACTTGGTGACTGTAGTTGGTGAGAATAGGTATAGTCAATCATAACCACACCATCAGATCGATACCTACACATTCACTTCACTCCCATCAGCATCACGTGAAAGACTTCTCCCATACCTAGAACTCCACCTTGAAATGAGAAGCCGCTCGCTCCATGTGCGTAGATTGGATTGACGGCCGCACTGACTGCTCGATCCTCCAGCGGCCACTCACAACCGCCTCCCATCCACGGCTCGCCCCAAACAGGCATGATGAGGTGCTCGAGTCGAAATCAAGCAGCGACCGTCTCCTTTGCCCGAGACGCCGTCGACGAGCCGTCAAGGGCTGCAATCATCTCCAACACCCCTGCAGCCACCAATCTCGCATCTGGATCTTCTCCCTCTCTACTCGAATCCCCATCCATGATCCAAAACGCACTGTCAAATTCCCGCTATCTATCAATGCATCATCATCATCACACAGATCCTCCTCCCACATCCTCCTATCCCACACTCTAGCTGTATCACTACTCCTCATATCTACTCTTCCCGAAAGACACTCATCATGCACACACCTCATCCCCGCGTTCATCTCGCCAACTGCCCATCAAATCATCGCCCACATCCACAGTAATGCCACCCACCCCTCCATCAAATCCCATCCGCCAAACGACGGGATGCCGAGCTGGATGTTCGGGGTGGCGAGTGGAGTCGACCGTCTGAACTCTCCCGGGGTAGCTGTTGAATACCGTAGTAGCCTGGGTCGAGAGCTTGGAGTAGTGAACCACGCCACACCTTTCATGTTACTACTACTAGGATGTACTGTACTGCTCGGTACCTACATGTAGCTATCTAATAGGTAGATACCTTGCCCAGATAGCAGTACTGTACTGCACCCAGTAGTCAACTGCAAGTCCGGCCTACCGCGGCCCAACACCATGCCGGCATCTCAGACAATACAGTACCGATCTGTACCGCATCGTTCCTGTGCAACACAACCGTACTGAAATCGAAACGTCAGGTATTCACCGCAACCTCTGAACAATCGTCTTCCCATCCCCCGAACAATCGTCATTCTCTCCTAACCCAACACCCCGAGTCATCCAACCGAATCAGAGGATTGCAGATCTCGATATCACCTCTCTCGAACAATAGCAGCAAGTGGCACCGCGGAGGCATGCGGGCAACGTTGAGCTTCGCGCCCGGCAAGCGAAAGCCAAAGCTTGTCTCGTTCCACCATCACCGCGACAGGGGTCCGCTTTCTTGCTGTCTCCTAGGCTCTAGCCGCGCGGAGTCGATTTGTTTTGGTGTTGTGTGATGATGATGATGATGAATAGCAGCGGTTTCTTTTTGCGAATTTGGACAGCGGTGGGTCATGCATCTTCGCCGGGTGTTTGGTAAACAAACAGTCGCTGCGCTGGTGTTGTCATGATGTGCGTACCCGAATGACATGACTCTTGAGCAGGCAGACAGACAACTGACAACACTCATAAATACCTACTTGCAAGTCTTCCACTGCTATCAACAACTTGTACTAACCAAGCTCACTCACCACGCCACAGGCATGTATGTATATTCAGTACACGTACCCTCCCTTGGCATCTCTGGGCAGCGTGACAAAAAGGTAAACACTAGGAGATGATGCCGGGGAAGATTGTTCCCAACAGCGCTGTAAAGCCACAACATCACTTCTTCTTCACCACTTGGCGCGGTAGATCACACGCCACACTACTAAAGACTCACACTTAGAAGCAGAAGCATACCACTATAGTCTCTCTATCTCTCCAAAACCCGCGGGCCTGTCCAAGGGTCGTCGCACAAATCCCAAGCTTGTCATCCCACACCCATCGCGGACTCCGTATTTAGAGTTCTTCTGTGCCGCAAAAAACAAGGGCCTGGATGTCTGTAGGTGTGCTTTTTTTTCTCACACGGCTGGGTTCTCGGGGTGAGGTGGCTAGGTAGCCCGCACGAGCTTGCAGGAAGTACGTACATCTAGGCTATCATGTATATGTACTTGTTCAGGATCCGATTTGGCAGATTCCCATACGCGGAGTCGGCGTTGTGGAAGGTGTTGTACACGCAAACATGCGGTCGCCTTGCTTTGGGCGGGATAGGACGCGTACATTGATGCCATGTATGTAATCCTTCACGCACGCCTCACGCTGGAAGTAGGTACCTATCTGTTACTCGGCCGCATTATCGATGTTCAATTTATCTGTGAGCTTTTGCAGATGTCAAGCCCAGCAGCTCGACGATGTGTGGCGTTGATACGTGCATGCATCTATCTTTTTATTAGTACCAGTGATACTAATCCAGTTCAATTTCCTCATATCTTCACAATGATCTCCGTCTAGCGAGTTGCAAACACTTTACTCAATTCGTTGTCATCAGAAGTACACAGAAAGTACATACCTACATATATAGGCAGACAGATAACATCAAATGGGCAAGCCCAACCCAGCGCAAAGCCGCATCCACCCAATCACAACCCAGCCCTCCTCCCAAATCAACCTCACTTCCACAACAACAAATCCACCATCGCCAAAAAAACAAAACAAAAGGAATCTCAAATGCCACCCCGCCTGCCCCGAGATGTAAGACCGTCATCAGCAGTCGTCGTACTGCCCAAAATCACAATCAAATGGTCAATATTTCGATGGTCAAGCACAACTGCACCATCAAAACATCACGACCCTCTCCGCATTCTCTTCTGCGGCGCAGACGCTTTTAGCATCCACTCTCTACGCGCCCTGCACAAACTCCAACAGAAAAGGCCGGATAAGATCGAGAGTATAGATGTTGTCTGCAGGCCTGACAAGCGCGTGGGGAGGGGTTTGAAAAAGATACAGCAAGGTTCGTCAATCCCATGGAAATAAAAACACCTCCCCAAGTTCAAGAAACGGACCGCCTGAAGCGAGAAAAACAAAGCAAAAACAAAAAAATCTAACAAAAACAAAAACAACACAGTCCCCATCAAACCCCTCGCCACTTCCCTCGCCCTCCCCCTCCACCAACTCGACACCTTCACGCACTGGACCCCGCCACCCCCCCTCCGCCCCAACCTAATAATAACAGTCTCCTTCGGCCTCCTCGTCCCCGCCCGCATCCTCTCCCTCGCCCCCTACGGTGGCCTAAACCTCCACCCCTCCCTCCTCCCCGACCTTCGCGGCCCAGCACCACTGCAGCACGCCCTCCTCCGCCGGAGGAATTCTACGGGCGTGAGCCTGCAGACGATGCACCCGACGAAATTCGACGAGGGGGTCGTGCTGGCGCGGACGCCCGCGATCCCCATCCCGCGCGACGCTACGCCGGAGGTTCTTGTTGAGGAGTTGGGGCGCAGGGGGGCGGAGTTGTTGGTTAGAGGTATTGAGGATGGGGTTTTTGTTCCGCCGCTTGAGGGTGTGAGGTTTGTTGGCGGGGGTGAGGGTGCGGGTTGTGAGGCTCCGAGACCGGTCCACGCGCCTAAGATTCGGCCCGCGGATAGGGAGATTGATTGGAGGTCTTGGACTTCAGACGAGATTTCTCTACGGGATCGGGCGCTGGGTGGGAGATTGTGGGATGGCGGCTTGTGGGCTCGTGTTGGGTTGGACGAAGGGCAGTGGGACGCGAGGCAGGGTCAGAAGAGATTCCTGAGGGCGACATTTGCGGGGCCGTGGAGGGTTACTGAGGGTCCTGCTTCTGCTGGTGTAGGTGGAAGTGGAGGACAGCAGCAGCAGCTGGAAGCTGGCAAGCCGTTCCTGGCTCTGGACCCTGCGACTCGGAGCGAGGAGGTGAGGTTTGCGACGGTGGACGGGAAAGCTGTTGTCCCCGCTGCCATTACGCAGGAGAGTGGGAAGAAGGGTCAAGGGGCGGGGATTCTTATCGAGAGGTTGCGTGGTGGCGGTGGTTGATTGGTGACGTTCATTGCTGCGTCGATGTCATGAGGCTGATTGCTTGTACGATAAAAGACGAGAGACCGGGTCTGGATCACACATCCGGTAGATATGTACAACACACAAGCTGTATCTTGTATCAACGCATACATCCACTGACAACAACTAAAGCATCGAAGCACAGTCATCCCATAACGAAAGCAACAGACAGGCGTCTAAGAGTTATGTTTATCATACAGCGAAAATCGAGCTCGCAATCATCATATTCACGAACAATAGCACCCGCTAAATCTTGGAAAAAGGCTCACGTCTTCCCAAATGCAACAAAAGCCATGCCGACCCGACGCAAAAAGAGAAAGGGTATATCGTTCGTGCGTCCGTCTGTTTCCACTCCACGAAAAGGAGGTCATGCCTGTCCAACAAGCGAAAGTCACACAAAAAAAGAAAAAGAACAACCAACCCAAACAAGACTCGACCAGAGCCTGAAAAGAGAAGCAATCCTCACTCCATCCAAACCAAAAAGTCATACAACCCCAAAAACACCTTCTTCCTCACCGCAGGCACATACCAAACCGCACAACCTAGCGCCACCAACACCCCAGTCGCCAGCATGGTCCACAGCGTGCCCGGCGGCACCGAGCGCAGCCTCCCTCCCCCAGTTCCCCTCTCCCTCTGCTGATCCCCCGGAAGCATAAGCTCAGGCGACTCGGAGATGCGGAAACTGTTCCCGCCGAACAGATCCTCGAGACCCGTGGCGGCGGCCGCGGCGTCTGAGGCGAGCTGCCAGTCCGAGGGGCGGAGGTCGAGGTTTCCGCGAGTGCGGGCGGCGGCGGGGGAGGGGCCTGGGTGGTCTTCGGTGGTGGAGAGGATGTCTGAGGCGTCGTCGTCGTAGTAGTAGTCGGGCGCCGTGTTGTTGGAACGGTTCTTCTTCGGGGTGGTGAGGAGAGAGGAGTAGCGGCCGAAGGGCTTCCCCTTGTCGATCCCCGCGCGCATCTGATCGAGGAAGTTCTTCTGCTGGGTGACGGGGGCTTCTTTGAACTGCGGCACTTGGCTGACGGGGTTTCGAAGGCGGCGTTCTAGGCTCATGGGGGCTTGGGGGAGGCGGCCGCGGAAGGGCGATTGCTCGACGGGGGGTCTGTAGCTTAGTTTTTGGGAGTTTTGGGCTTGCTGGAATTTCTGGCGTTCGGTGCGGGAGCGCAGGTCGTCTTCGATGGAGAACAGGTTGCTGCGCATGTCTTCCCAGCCTTTCGGGGAGGGGGCGCCGAAGCGTTGCGAGGCGGTGCTGGGGCGGACTTGGCGGCCGGTCGTGGTTGCGGCGTAGGGGTTGTACGTGCGGGTGTCTGGGACACCGGGCATGCGAGATTCTGCAGGAGGGGCGGTATCCAGGTCCATTGGGTCTTCGATTGTTGAGTCGGAGCCTTGGGGTGATGGCGGTGGGCCTCCAGAAAAGCGGTTCCAAAGGTTGCTGCCGTATGGCGAGCGCTGTGGTGCGAGTGCGCCTATCGACAACGGCTCCCTGTGTTTTTTTGCGTGGATGTCAAAGGGTAGTCTTGAGGACGCTTGCGGTACGTGTTTCTCTGTCGCAGGACCAGCATACTGGCCGAGCACGTCTTGGTCCTCGGGCCTGGGCATCATCTTGTTGTTGAGACGCCATTTGTGGATCTGAATGGCACGCCTGCTAAGCATGCGACCTCCGAGCATCACGGTAATGGTAGCGCCGTGCACCGCGACGATATGCGACCATTTCATCTCGCTGAGCCTGGACTCGTCCGACAATCCAAGGTAGGCTCCCGTACGGATCACCATAACAATCAGCTGGATCCAGAAATGCTGCTTTTGTCCAGTGATGTGATCGTAGCGGACCTTGGGATTATAGTAAGCCCTCAGTCCATGGTTGTACCAGATAAGGCAGAGGTTCGCCAGCAGGAACCGCGGCATGTAGCTGCCAAATTGCCTGTGACAAGACTTGTTCGTCTGAAACCGGTACGCAGCCGTAAAGCAAGTCTTGAGCGTCGTGTCGAATCCAATCCTGTCCTCCGCGAACCCATCCTCTTCAACGCCACTCTCAGCCCGCCCAAACATTACACTCCAAGCCCCGTAAGCATGCCAAAAGACCTGCGCGACCACACTCGCCCACATGATCAATCCCAGCAAACCCAGCAACGCCCTCATGCCCATCTTGTGCCCATCATCTCTTGACTCCGCGACCAAACCCGGACTCGCGCCCCGCCTACGACTCGCTTTCATCTGGGTCTTGTTGAGATTGTCCGTGACGCTGTAGTAATCCGCGCGGTTGATTTTCAGCTGCGCTCTCGGCGCGCACGCAACGCAGATCTGCGGATACCGCTCTTCCAGTTCTTTCCTCCATTTCGGCAGCGCTTGTTCATATTCCCTGTACCGCGGGTGGTCCTCGTCCGGCAGGTAGTTGGCCAGCGACTCGTTGTAGACTTGCTGGTTGTGCAGGCAGGTGTTGCAGAAGACCTGCTGTGCTTGGTGGCCGCGCGCAGGATCGCTGGCAGGGTCGCGGGTGAAGCTCTCAAAAGGTTTGTGGGATCGTTCGGCGCTGGCGGCGGCGGTATAGGGCGTGTCGACGATGTTGCCTTGGGGGTCGAGGAAGTTGTGGGCCTCGCAGGAGGCGCATTGGAAGTTTGAGATGCCGCTGCCTTTGGCGTGTGCTGAGCGGGCGCCGCAGAAGTGGCAGTTTATGCGGCGGAAGAAGAAGAAGGCCATCTCCACAGCTCGTGGGTGGAGGTATTGGGGGGATGTTCCAGTCCAGTCGCAAGGGAGGTATTATAGCTGGCTCGTATGAGGTGTAAGTGAGGTGTGGTACATGCAGTGTAGCAGATGAGGGCGAGGTCGATGCGCCTAGCCGAGCGACGTGCAGGATGAAACTCAAATGGTGAGGTATGTCTACCTATTGTACTTGACCTGCGACACTTTATTGTTGATTCTCCCGGAGTTACCGGCGTATCGATCGAGTGACAAGTGAAGGGTTAGGGTTGGTGTCGGACACTTCACTTACCTGGGAGTGAAATGTTGCAACACTACGATGATGAGATCTCACTTGCTCCTGACCTGCTATCACGTATGCTCTGGCGTCTGCCAAAGTATTGTTTCATGCTCCGGAGACCATAACATTAGCGCGTCCTCACTTCGATGTTTCGAAGCCATTGTGGTTCAAGTCAATCAATGATATGACATCAACAGCGAGTACGCGATCGGGAATATGATGATCACCATTTACACATATTAAGTAAACAAGGTAAGGACTGGAAGTTTTAATAGTCACAAATCATCATACAAGTAGCATACTGCAATTCCCTCGCCAATTAAGCTTGAGGGACAAAGTCAATTACAATCGATTCAGTTCGATTCAAACGGTCCGTAGCCGGATAACAAAAGAGAGTGGCCTCTATTCCCATAAACTCCACACGATTTTGCCCTTTCCGGTGCAAAACGGTTACTTCCCAAAAACAAATAAACAAGGATTGGACGACCCATCCATCCAGCCAGCCACCAGCGCCAACGCTGAAAAAATCCAAAAAAATCCCGCCATCTTTTCTTTTATTCAAGACGCCAATTCGCAGTCTTGCACTCGAACCAGCCAGTTCCTCTTTACTTCTTTGATTAGAGGTCTGTGCCATGATGCATCCGCATGTAGGAGCGGCCTGCCTCGCGCCATCGCTCGCACTATCCAAGATAGCCCATCTTTTCATTCTCGTCTGTGGTTGGCGGCGACATCGGTCCGCACTCCTCAATCGAGACCTCCGACTCGCGCGGGTCGATGTGCATGCCGATATCAGCAAGCATCTTCGGGTCGAGAGAGGCGCTATGGAGATCGACGCCGCTGTCGGGCTTGCTGATATCAGACTTGAGGCTTGCATTCGAGGGCGCAACGCCGTCAGTCGAGCCCATAACGCGGACAAACTTCTCGACGTCCAGGAGGCCGGCGTGCAAGAGAGACATGAGCGAAGGACGGCGCTCGAATTGGCCGTTGTGTTTGGCATACTCCAGAATTGACTCAGGCTGGAAGACGTTGCGGATAAACTCGATGTCTCCTTCGCGAGACTTCGGGTTGGCGTAGGCGTCGTACTCTGCGAGGATTGCCTCGATTGGCCATCCCTGCACCTTGCGCATGCAGGCGATGACGCAGCCTGTGCGGTGGCGTCCCTGATTGCAGTGGATGTACAGCGGGTAGTTTGCTGCATCCAAGACGACGAGAAGTGCCTCGCAGATCGAATCGACGCTGGTCTTGACTTTGCCCTCTTTGTTGGGCGAAATGTCGATACGGACGCGTGAGACATCGTTCAAGCGTGCGAATTCTGAGTATCCATCGCTTGGATCTGTGTCGACGAAGCACAACAAGGTCTTGACGCCCAGTGCCTCGAGGAAGTCCAGGTTACGGTCCTGGGGGAATGCCGAGCGGAAGACCTTGTGATCGGTGACCGCGCCGAAGTTGGGTGGAGGCAGCAGTGGCTGCAGGCGTGATGGGTAGGCCGCGTAGGGCGAGTCTGGTCGTGTGGGAGGAGATGGCGGGCGTGACTTGTAGTCGACGTTTTCTGTGGGTCCGTCGACTGCCGTGGGGAGAAGCATCAGGTCTTCTGTCGTCTGTGTAACATCGATCGTGCCGGTTTGCGCGTCAGTCATTACCACGTCGTCTTGCGACGGTGACCTGACAGCGATCTCAATGCTCGGAGTAGGCATCGTGCCTTGTGCGTCTGTAGAGCAAGACATGCTGGTTTGATTAAGGTATATTCCCGGAGATAAACCGAGGTGTCGCGTGATGCTGCTGTATGTGAAAGTAACCGCCGAGGAGTCCAGCCGCCCAGTGTAAGAGATGTTGTGTAGCTTTCTAGCTCTGCACAGGAATGCGTTTGTAAGAGCTGTTCACTTTGTATCCCAGTTCTTCTATCGCAATGCGCGGGGCAGTCGCGGAAGCCTTGAGCTTTTCTAGTCTTTGACGATCAAGTGTGCATGGCGGTAGGAAGTGTGTGGTAAGATGAGCTGGTCTTGCGGACAGACAGTCAAGCGCTCGAGGGTCGGCTCAATTGTTCAAAGGTGTTCGCTTTCGAATCTTCAATCAATCAAAGAGTCGGCAGACGCGCACAAGACGGCTCTTGCGGGATGGTTGAGGTGGTCAGATACATGGTTTGCGTTGGTGGGGTTCGTGGGTTGGAGTGGTGGTGAGCGAGTGGGTTGTGGTCGGGTTTGTCGAGGGATGGATGGATGATGTCGAGAAGAGGATGAGTGGGAGAGGAAAGTAGTGGGTAGCAGTGGATTGTAGTCTGTTGTAGCGTGAAGAGCGGGAGGCGGCGGGAGTGAAGAAGTGTAATAATGTAATGTGAATTCGGTGGGCTTGGGCGGGAGAGAGGGCAGGAGGGCGCGGGCACTTTGCAAGCTAAAACCGCTGACTGACGCCGTATATACCTGGAGTCATCTGAATCTCTGTTCGGCGCTTGGTCCGGTATTTCGTATATTGTGTATTGTGTGTGTGTGATGATATTATTGTGTGGTGTGGGTGTCCTCCGTCTCATCATATCCTTCTCTCACTCTCTCAGCAAAGGTAATCAAATAATCATCAGATCGCCTGCAGCACGTCTCACGCAGGTCGGGAAAAGTAAACCCTGATCTTCACCCGCCTGCACCACGCCATATGCGCCTTTCTGCTTGCGCACTTCTGCCAACCGCTGATGGATGTTGCAAAAGGGAAAGCCGCTTCGCCGCCCACGCCTGGGAACGGGCGGCATGACGCGAGGCGGCAACGATGGCACGAACTCAATCAATATCGACTGGTGCCCCGGCCCTCTTTAGACTTCCAGAAAGACGTCAATTCTTTCAAGTTCGCCAGGTTGTCTCATCTATTTCAAAGCAGAGCAAAAAAAGGTCCTTTGATCCGTGCAAGTGCAAGCAATCAAGCAAGCAAGCAAGTACGCATGGACTCCAAGCCTTTCTGCCGTTCTAGCCCTCCGAGCTGATGAGGCTCGCTTGTTCGGATATCAGACCAGATGATCTAGCCTTAGCCTCTGCCTGCCTGCCTACCTGCCTGCCTACCACCTATCTCCGACGGCCGTCTCCGTTCTCACTACTGTATCCTCTATGTTGATAGCAAACCACCAGCCCACACTCCGATCACCACACATCGTAATCGAGTATCAAAGATCAAGGTACACGTAGAGCCTATTTCTCCCCCCTACCACATACTGCAATACCGACATCCTCCTAAGATTCCACATCTGAGATCCCGCCCCCCCCCGACTCTGCATGCATGTCTCAAGGAAGGAAAACCCATACTTTTGCAACCCCCACGCCCGGTACATTGTTCAGGTAGCCAGTAGTGTGTGGCTTACATGTAGTGGTACCTGAACCAACTCACATGAGTCCACAGTCTAGTGACTGCAGTGAGCAGGACTTTTGGGACAAAAAGAACAACAGCTAACGACGACGACGACGACGACGACGACGCAAAAATGGAGCTAACACACATGCACTCCTGACGCCCGAGCCGCCGCCGCCGCGTGTCTGTCGCGTTCACGTCTAGGCCGCCTGATGGGAAGGAAGAGTTGTAGATCTCGATTGATGTCTACCTGCCTGGTACCTATAGCACTCGTGCTACTGTAGAGTTGACAAGCGACGCGAAAGCGGGCTGGTTGGGATGGTTTCAGGCTGTCACTGCTGCCTTACCTACCTCTAGGTTGTCTTTCAGTCTTTCGTACTATAGTTCCTACACCTATGCATACATGTACATACAGTGCATAGTGACTCAAGGAGGTATGATGACTACCTACCATGCTGCTATACATTAGGCTGCAATCGCGATCCATGCTGTGGGAGTTCGAGTCACATCGGTAATGAGTCCTGCACTGTGGTGAGTATGTAATGAGTACTTTGCATTAGGTATCTACATGTCTAGACTACTACATAGCAGTATAGTACGGTAGGTAGCTTGCTTGCGATGGAGTGGTGGTGTGTATAAATGGAAGCTTCCCTAGCAACGACGACGATTAGACGTGCACCATTCTACTCCGATTTGGGTGTTGTTTGAAGGGGAAGCAAGCATTGCAAAATCCAGCACTGCAAAAACCACTCTGCGACAGATTGGTGATGATGATCTTCGTGTTTGTCCTTTCGTTTCATCCTCCATGCTCGCTACCCATGAAGAAGCATGTCTCGGGACTGATACGAGAACTCCAAGGTACTTTGTCACATGGTTATCGCATGTCCACCGTCGTCAGCATCGCGGCATGGCTTCTTCCTATGGCCGACCGACTCTCTACATGTACTCTTCCAGGTCATCTCTGCACGGGAAGCAGTTTTGAACGCGAAGTAATTGAAAGAAAAAAGGCAAGACCAGCCCGAGTTAAATTTCCCCGTTTCAATCAACTACATAGTACTACCAGCAGCAGTACCTTCAAAAAAGTGTCTTCGAGTCTTCTCCCTCACTCACACACACACACTCTCTCTAGTCAACAACAGAACAAAAAACGCCTGGATTTGGGGGAAAGCAAGAGAGGAAAAGAGAGTAGAAAAAAAAAGGAATTCACTATTGCAAATGCAGACAAATGGGAAAAAAGTAAACCCCAGGCAGCTCATGAAGCAGCGCAAGTCTGCATGCTTCCGAGGTTTGCCTCATCTCGCGTCTGTCCGTCCGCGTGTTGGCGCCTTGTGTGTGTGTTTGTGTGAACCGACGATCTTCCATCTCTCGCCATGCTTCATTAATGCCTTTGTTTTTTTGTTTCTTTTTCGGGGGGATTGGGACCTTTCGCCTTGCGTATATGGAACCGTTTTGGCGGAATCTTCAACACCGCCCATCACAAAGAGTGATGTTTGCGGCTGGAGTGGGCTGCAGGACCCCGCGTGTGCATGTCGAGATCAGCGAGTAGACGGGCTGAGAAGGGAGCGGCGGCGGAGAAGTCGATATCGCTGGAACGGAACATGATTTGGTCGATTTGGGTAGTTTACAGGATTAGGCACTTCTTCTTGCTCTTGGTTTTCCGGGTGGTCAAGGCAGAGCGTGTGGCGTGCTCAAACACCTCTCTCACACCCTCGTTGGTCTTGGCGGAGCACTCGAGGTACTTCGCGGCGCCAATCTTCTTGCGGACATCCTCAGCCTGGGGATAGTTTGTTAGCATGACGCGCTAGTAGCCTCAATCCGGTGAGTGTTCATACCTGTTCCGGGGTAACGGGCTTTTGCGATGTCTTGTGCAGCTCCTCGATAGTCTTCTGGTCGTATCTCAAGTCCATCTTGCAGCCGACGAGGATGATGGGCAGGCCGGAGCAGAAGTGCATGACCTCGGAGTACCACTGTTGTGGAGATGACAGATCAGTATATGTTTGCGAACAACAGGTGTTGCACACCATGCGATGAGCACGTGAGCGGATGATATACCTTCTCCGTAACGTTGTCCAGCGAATCCGGCGAGTCGACGGCGAAGCAGATGAGGATGACGTGTGAGTCGGGGTAGGAGAGAGGTCTGAGGCGGTCGTAGTCTTCCTGGCCAGCGGTATCCCAGAGCGCTAGCTCGACGTGCTTGCCGTCAACCTCGACATCGGCGACGTAGTTCTCGAAGACGGTGGGCACGTAGACCTGTGTGCGTGCAGTGTCAGTATGGTATCTGGGTGCGCATGGAGGCTGTTGTTTGATGGTGTGGGCGTGGTAGGGTCGGCGTCGGCCTGCGTGGCTGTGCGGATAGGGGATGGGAGCGGTAGCGACGAACCTCAGGGAAAGTACCCTTGGAGAAGACACTGGCGATGATGTTAGTACATGGCGGGCGAGGGAGAAGATGGTATGATCGGCACTCACATGAGCAGACAGGTCTTTCCGCAGGCACCGTCACCGACAATGACCAGCTTGCGACGGATCTCAGCCATTTGCGCGATGGGTCAATGGGTGTGTTGTGGGAGTGAGGGTGATATGCGCGCGGGCGCAGAGGGTATGATGTTTGTAGAGGACTTGGGTGAGGTTGTGTGGTGGGTATTGGTGTAATGTGGTGATGGCAGAGCAAGTAGGTAGTGGAGGAGTAGTGTTGTGTTTGGGGGCAGTAGTGGACAGCGGGAAGGTGCAAGGCAAGTGGTGCAAGAGTTGAGCGCGGGCGGCTGCTAGTAGTCTAGCTTCGGAGCAACAGCAGGCTGGCACTGCACTGCTGGCTGGCTGCTGGCTGTTGATCACAGTATCGCGGGCTGTGTTTGCTTGCTGCGACTACTACTACTGTACTGAGGCAGTGAGGCGACGCTTTGATAGCTGATGTAGACTGCGGTCAAAGTGTGTTAGATTGAGTAGGGGGAATGAGACGAGGCAGCAGTGTATGGTATTGTCAAGAGACTTGCAGTGCTAATCTCAATCTTGGGAGAGTGATAACACGAGTGAGACGGCTGTGAACAGAGTAGAGCAGAGCAGAGCAGAGCAGGCAGGCCACATCACATCACCACAGGACAGCATGTCCAAACATCTGATTCCTCGCTCGCCCAGTCAGAGAGACTTTCCTTCCTTCCTCCCACCCTGAGGCATCCTACTTTCCACCTCTCTCCCGTTCTCATCCATGCTACATTACTACTTGTTCCATGTAGATGCACACTGTGCCTCAGCCCGTCAAGCACGGCTATCTCGCCTCAGCTCGCTTCACCAATTATTCACCACTCTCGCCCTATCCTATCCTATTAGCACTCTCCAATCTCCGATATTGATCCGCACCGCACAGCCTCGACGAATCACCCGTATACCTGTGCTACTCACTCGTCCGTCATCTTTCTTGCTAAGCCACGCGTGTCGCACCGTTGCCCGTTGCCCACGCCACGCCTTTCTCTCCGGATCTCGGAAGTCAGCCCTACCGACACTACTGACGGTCCATGTGGAACCGCTGCTGGGTCCACCGCTGTCACTTCGCAATTACTAAAGTAGTAGTGCTGCTGCTACTATAATATTACCACCGTAAGGCAGGCACACGAAACCCATACCCTCAGACAAGGGTGCGCCTCCAAGGAACGTCGTCTAGCAGCAAAAGCCGAGGTGGTCAAATCTGCCACTGGTAGCTCTTTCCTTCCATACCCTACAATCTCCATCCCTCAATCTCTCCAAGCTTGCACAATTTTACCACACGAGCATTGCACCTCACAGCCATGACAGGTCAAGTCCGCGTCGGCGTCGGTGCGTTTGTCGTTTCGTCCGCCTCTAAGCAAACCCCGAACAATCCGACTTTCCTCATCGGCAAACGCCTTGGTTCCCACGGCGCCGGCACTTTCGCTCTTCCGGGAGGCCACCTTGAGTTCGGCGAGTCGCCTGAAGAATGCGCGGCGCGGGAGATTTTGGAAGAGACTGGACTGCGTGTGAAGAACGTCCGCTTTGTCACTGCCACGAACGATGTCATGAAGAAAGACAACAAACACTACATTACAATGTTCATGGTTTGTGAGCGGGTCGACGAGGACGATGAGGCGCGCGTCATGGAGCCGGACAAGTGCGAGGGCTGGGAGTGGTGTTCTTGGGGAGAACTTGTTGCGCTGGTGAGAAAAGAGAGGGATGTTAAAGAGGGCGAAGTGCTGGAGAGGACTCTGTTCCTGCCTCTGCTGGATCTTGTTGAGCAAAGACCGGATGTCGTACCGTCCATTTGATGGGTTGGCATCTCAGGAGAGCGGCTTGTGGAGTACCACAGGTTTGGAATCGACCGGATACCATGAGCTGACACGTCGAAGCCTGTCGTTCGCTCACCAAGGTCAGCTTGTAATGATGATGAAGATCAACACCACTGTGCTCAACCATGCATGCGAACGAACGCATCAACTGAGTATTGACACCAGACCTGCTCACAGACAGCATCACATGTGAATTGCAGCCGATCCACCAGTGGCGGTATACTCCGCCTTCGATCGCGCATTATTGGCATTGTGCACCATATGCGCCCATCCATGATCGACGTGTTAATCAATATGTAGGATATTTGCAGCAGAGCACAGTGTCTGGAATACAGCCAAGGAGCGCTTGCGACGCTCTGCAATGAGACTGCACGAGGAGAGCTGTGGACTCTCCTGCACGCTGATGAAACTACAAACAATTGCTCGGCCTGATACAACGGTACTCGTGATACCAACGATCTTCCGAAATCAGGCTGTGTGCATGACGACGCACGAGACGACTGGATGGCGTCGAATGATGCTAGACGTGGCTGCAAGCAAGCACAGCGGGGCGCAGCTCTGCGCAGCTCTGCGCTGCTTTGGCTGCGTGAGCACTACCTATGTATCTACTGCACTCGCTCCAAGACCCAGTGTCTCTCGCGCCCTGCCGTATCACAACGAGTGTTCGCCCAATATCGACTTCACCTGAATTCCCTCGAAACCACGCAAACGCCAACTCCAAGGCCCCATCTCGCGTCTATCCACCATGACAGACACGAACCTTGCTCGCGCCTTGGACCTCACGCGCGCAGTCACCGATATTCTCAACAAAAGCGGCGCGATAGGCGGCCTGGTCGGACAAGTGGTCAAATGGCTCGCGCGCGAAGGTATTCCGGAAGGAGAATTTGCCCACTGTTTGGAGAAGAGCAAAGCACTCATCTATCCCAACGACAACGGACTCAAGATACGATCGCGCCTCGAAGAGAGTGACGCAAAATCGAAAGCCAAGCCATACATTGCAGGCCTGAAACTCGTCAGCGCCATGAGTATTGGGAAGTGGATGACATACGACCCTGATTATTGCTACTTGGTCACAACAGTCGCCGCGCTATTTGCGCACCATGACATGCCATATACTTCTGAGGTGATCTGTGACATGCTGCTCGATAAATGCACCCACGAGAAAGGCTCCTCGCAAGTCTACCGCTACGAAAAATCTCGAATACTTCCAGTCGTCAGGAAGATTGTCGAAAGCATTACTTTGAACGTTGTCAACGCCAGTGGGAACTTCGACAACCTCCCAGAAGAGATTCGTGGAACATGCAGTCATCACATCGACTCACACATTCTCGCTGCGGCTGCAATGGCAATCTCCCGGACTTCTGGCAATGTTATCATTCGTTGCAACAGATTCTTGGCCGATCTGTATGTGTGGCTTCTGGCCCACATTGAGGGTGACATGAGCTTGTCGATTGCCGGCAAGATTGTTCATCGAGCGACGTTCGGACGCCCGTCGAGAAGCGTGACAATGCTCGCAGATGAGGCCTGCTTAGAGGGGCATGATGAGATCACCAGTACGCTTGTCATCTCAACGAACGTGGGTGGCACGCTACGCACAATGCTGCGGCACACGGCTGACCATGCGAAACATGGTGGTTCTTGTGTAAATATACGACAGCCTCTATACGACCTTGTTGGTTACAACCGTGCGGGCCAGATACACAGGGCTCTCACCCGTCAAGAGTCGCGCGAGATTAGGTTTGCAGGTCAACGCATTGTCGCGTGGCTCATGGCTCGGCCAGCAATTGCAGATCATAGCTCTCGGATCGTATACAGTACTCGGCTCACTGATGATGACTTTGTTCACAGCGGTCTGGCCGTTGACTCACTGTTAAGTCGATGGCCGGCAATTTGCAACGAAGATCTTGGACCACGTGTACGAACGTCGAAACACAGCTTCAAAATCTCAAATAAGCTGGAAAGAAAGATTCCCTGTGAAGCTGAGGAAATTTCTATTAGGGACATGTTGAGTTGCTTCCCTCACGCTCGAGCGATAATCTTGCAGGCATGTACAAGGTGCCAATGCAAAAGCTGCAGGACTGTAGCATCTGAGATTGGTAAATTTTCTCTGGCTCCTAAATCTGGATGTCTAGCCTACTTGGCTGAGGATCATCTGTGCCTTATTATCGCTCATGCGGTGGCCGATGGCTTCGGCATCCCTGATGCATCGAACTTGGGCGACTTCTCGGATGTTCGAAAGGGTGTACAGAGGCTCATGTCTGAGTTGATTTCTCGCAAGCGAATCGCATGGGAGACTTGGTTCTCACTGGCTAATCTCACGTACTTGGGCTGCGCATGGCCTGAGGAGATAGTGAAGGCTGGCGAAGGGTCCGATGAGCTTGCCGCCGTCCAGCACGGATCCGAAGTTGTCGTGGCTCCATGGGTTGATCTCCGCAGCGACTTGAAACTTGAGAATTCCTTCAGCTGCCTCATTGCCGCTGGACGGCTTTGTGAGATGGAAGCCGACTTTGGTGTTTTATACGCTGAAGAGGCGAGTCCACCAGCAGGCACCACCAGCGACTGGAACGTTCCCGACATTCATTCAATTGCTGCCAATGTCGCTGAGATCTCCCTGCAATGGGCTATCGCTGTCGAGTCAGGGCCGCTTTTCAGGCTCATGATTATCGTGGAAGCGTGTAATTATCTGCGGATCATCAACCCTGCTACTATATTCATGGCGCTTGACCGAAGCTGGGTACCAAAATGCAACGATTTCTATCACGGCGCCCCTGCCCAAAACCATCAGATGTGGTCAATCGAAGATGCTCTTGGGCTATTGGGTAAGGGTGAGTCGTTCACTGACTCCACCGACCCTTGGATCATGGTCGACGCAGTCACACATTGCATCACACAGCAGAGACCCGCTGTCAGGCTCAACGTTTTGATGGCGCTTTCACCGCGCGGCTGTGTTGTGAAGCAAGACGATTGCTGTGTTACGTGTGCCATAGCACAAGGGCGTGACCGCGTCCAAGATCTACATGCCAGGCGCATTATCCAAGTGGCGGGGACGACACAGTTTACACAAGGATTTATGCGCTTTTCATGGATGCAGTTGACGAGCTTGCCACTTTCCACCAACGTGCCACACATGTCGGCGCCACTTGAAGCACAGGGCACTCGGTCTTGTTGAAATTAATGGGATCACTCGAACTTGTATTGGCTTTTCTGGTCCGCGGCATACGCGTTATCCTCCAGGTTGCATTACACAACAACTTCCAACGCCGTGATGCTGATTTGGACACAGTCCAACATCACTCCCTCCCTCCCTCACCGCGCCACCCCCTTCCCTTCAAACCCAACCGCCTCATCGGGACTGTTTCCTCCATACCCAATGACAACATCATCCGTGACGCCACTACGGTGCATGTCAACGACAGCAATCGCCTCGTTCGGCGCGAAGTCAATATGTCCCTCTCCGCGCTTCTCCATCGGGACGAAAGAATCGTAGAATCTCGGCAAAATGAAGCCGATCGCCACGAAAGCCATGGTCATGTTAGCGACGGTGAAGCCCACGATTTGGCACGGATCATGACGCAGGGCGTTGAAGGACGGGTACGAGAAGCTGAGGATGATGGCGAGAATGGGCACTGAGATGTAGCGGAGCAGCGGGCCCCAGAAGATGGGGATCTTCCAGTTGTTGCCGGCTGCGACGACGAGGTTTAGGTCTTTGGAGAGTTGGCAGCCCTGGAAAGTTTGGTTAGTTGAGGTCGATTTGGGAGAGATGTTGATGTTTTTTCTTTCTTACCTGGTAGAACATTAGGTAATAGATCTTTTCCAAGAACGTGTTCCTGCTCCACAGCCTGGGGGGCCCTCTGACGGTCTGCTGTGGTTTCTGCGCCAGCATCACGCTGATGGCCAAACCGACGAAGAAGATCCCGAAGCCGACACCAGCGCCGACTCCCGGGTGGACGGACTGGCCGATGGCGACTCCGAGGATCAAAGACAGCAAGTACGAGGCCGTCCAAGTTCCGTATGCTTTCCAGCCGACAAGGCCGACGACGTCTTTGTGGCGGTAGACCATGGTGGCGCCGAGGAACTCGCACATGACAGTCCAGACGAGCGAGAAGTTGTTGAGCCACGTGTCGAAGCCGTCCAGCAGGTAGTAGCCGAACTCGGTGCAGAACAGCAACGAAATCAGGAACGAGATGACGGTCACGACCGATACGACGATCGAGCGGTTCCATCTCCGCCCGAATTCACTGTCACAGATCAAGGAGATCAGGGTGTCTAGGAGCGCAAAGGCGGAGCTCACGCCCAATATCATTAGGGTGAGGAAGAAGATTGCGCTCCAGAACTGCGCTCCGGGCATTTGAGCTGTGCCTTCGGGGAGGGTGAGGAAGGCGATGTCGAAGCTCCCTAGACGGCTCTCCGAAGCTGCTGGGTCGATTCCGAGGTAGCCGATTACGCCGAAGACGGCGATGCCAGCGAGGATCTCGATCAGCGAGTTGCTGAAGCAGATGATCAGAGCGTCTTGCACGGCGTTCTGGAACTGGTTGTTGTACGAGGCGTAGGTGGTGAAGTAGCCCATTCCCAACCCGATGCTGAAGAAGATCTGACCGCAGGCGTCTTGCCAAATCTGCCCGTCGGCGAGAGCTTCAGACCGCCAGGTCGCCCACGCGTAGCGGATTCCTTCAGTTGCGTTAGGCAGCGATGCGCCGCGGCCGACGAGGACGATAACCATAAGAATCGGGAAGCCCATGGTGAAGTACACCACCCTTCCAGTCTGACCAATACCTCTCCAGATGCAAAGCCAGACAAGAAACCAAGTGAACGCACACCACCCGACAGTCTCGGGAACCATCCCCGTCCCGGCATACGTCGTGTACGCCTGCACGCTGCCGCCGGAAATCGTGCCCGCGGTGCGCTCGCCGTTGCGGATGACCGACTGCATGTAGAAGTTCTCGCTGTCGCCCTCCCAGGGCAGCGGGCTGCTGAACGAGTGCCGGAAGTACGCCATCGCCCACGCGAGAATCGGCACGTAGTACAGCACCACCATGTAGCCGTTGTACACTAGGCTGAAGCCGACGCCTTTCAGCCGCTTTTGCATGTGGTCGTAGGCTACGGCTGGGCCGCCGCGGTAGGCTTGGCCGACGGCTATCTCGAGGGTGAGGCCGGGGATTCCCATGAAGAAGAATGCTGTGTGTCGTTAGCACCGATGTTGGTATGTCATGCGGGGGGGATCGTGATACCGATGAAGTAGGGGATGAACCATTGTAGTCCGAAGTTGTTGTACACTTGTGACGGCTGGGTCGAGGTCAGTACATGCTACTGCGATGCGTTCCTGGTGATGCTATCGGAAACCCGCGTACGTATCTGAGGATGTTACCAAGCCCAACACAACCACCCATCGCGGCGAGAATGAACGATATCCGCGAAGGCCATTGATCACGACCATCGTCAGCGGTCTTCGCCTTGGAGCTGAAAACAGTTCGAAACAGTTTCTGGATCGCCATCGTAGCGGTGGTGATCCCTGAGGACTGGAGAAACAACGGAGCAAATTGTCAAGAACATGGCGGCAGAGGGTGAACTAGATAGATGTCCGCATCTCCCAGCCAGAAGGAATGCCACAGATCTTGGACGTCGCTAGCACAATTTTGTCTAGCCCGGCCTCGCGCTTTTCCTTGGGCAAACCGCTGGCGCAGCTGTATACCCAGACCTGGTCGACAGCTTGGACATGTTATTGGCGTGCCCAGAAGCTCGTCTAACACGCTTCCAAGCGATAGCGATGTAACGGAGAGGGCTTATCACGTGGCCGAGAAGGCTAGAGAGTCTTGTGCGGGCCGTCTGGGCGTGCTAGGCGGCATACTTGGCGCCAGCCGTCAGCGGTCGTTTGGAGTCTTGGAGGTTGATTGTTGTTGTCCCTGCTGATAAGGCTGTGGATGAAGGAACTGCACCCCAGACACGCTAGAAGATCGTTCTCCACTGCCGTTGGAGGTTGCGAGGAGGAGCGTGCTCGAAGGTAAGTTGATCTTGCCTTTATTGGTTCGAGTTGTCTTCTTCAATACTATTGATGCATGACACTTTTTTCCAGTACCAGAACCATCCTTCGAGTCCAACCATATTTCAAGTACAGGTATTGAGCGAGAAAGCTGTCTTCTTTCACGCGCGCTCGCCAATGTTGGCGTCCGACTCCCAACTCGTGACCGCATGCAGCACGCCGCCGCATCCTTATCTTTCACGCATGTTCTTAGCCTCTGCTCGCAAGAGTCTTGGACTTGGTTAGTGCCCTCGGCAGCGATCCGGATAGCAGCGGCATTGAGGCTTTAGGATAGTGTGGACGGTGAGAAAGGGTACCGAGCATGAGCTGTGGTCATGGGAAAACGACTTTGTTTGAGTGGTGTGTGCGCGCGTGTGCGTGCGTTGCTGTGCGGAGAAGGACAGAGGGGCTGCGATGACAGTAGGGTTCGGGTTGGACTCCAGCCTGCAGTAAACACCTCAGTTGACAAGCGAAACGAGTGCTGATGAATTCCTTCGACATGGATCGATCTGTAGCGATGTTAGCCACGACAATTTCGTAATGGAATGGATAATGTAATTGACTACTGTCAAAAAGTCGATTGGTAATACTTCCTGCATAGAAGCCCGAACGATCAAAGTCCGTCTTGAACCATTGGGTGCACAACGATTGATCAACGAAACCAGAGATTGGAGCAGAGTGGGAATGAATCGTAGTATAAGTCGTTGAATACGTTGTAGATAAGTTATTGGATCATAGAAGAGGAAAAATTACAATGGAAAAATTAGAAGAGATTGACGTTCCAACAGAGATACGAAACATCGAGGCTGGTGTGAAGCAGACGCTTCAGTCCTTGGATCAGAAACAATGCAGCCCAGCAAGAGGTGGAGCAGCTGATTCAGCTGATTACGCTCAACACATTGCTAGGAATCGATGCGCCGAATCTGACATTGTAGCGAACACTCTAGAAAAGAGTAGGAGGCTGGGGCTTGACCTCAAGGATCGCCGGGCCGAAGAGGACGGCAGAGTCATCGAAGGTGGTCTCGACATCCTTGGAGGAGACGAAGACGTAGGCCTGGCCCTCGACAGTCATGGGGATCTCGGCGGAGATCATGTTGTCGTGGACCTCGCCCTTGACGCTGGAGACACCGAGGCCGTTGACGAAGGTGACGTAGGAGCCCTCGGGGATGTGGCTGGCGGCGGTGAAAGAGACGGTGGAGCCGGCGCAGGGGATCATGGGCTCAGCGGGCTCGGAGAGGTAGGGCTTGCCGTCCTCCTCGTGGTGGGGCTTCCACTTGTGGCCGCCGAGAGAGAGACCAAGGCCACGCTTGTCCTTGTGCTCGGCTGGGGTGACGGAGAGCGAAGGGAAGGGCTTGAAGGGGAGGGCGGCGTTGGTGGACGGGCACGACTTGATGAAGGCAGCCGCCAGGGTGTAGACGGAGGTCGGGTCGAGGGGAGTGCCGTAGGGGTTGGCAATGGCGATTTCGCCAATGGCGGCGCGCTGGTAAGAGGTGTGCTTGGCCTCAGTCACCAGGATGGAACCGGCGACGGTCAGGTAGGCCTTGCTGGTGATCAAGGGAGCACCGCCGAGGTAGGCGGAGGTGCCGACGCCCTCGAGGACCGAGGAGAGGGTGATGAAGGACGGGATGTCCGTGTACGGGAAGGTGTACTCGCACTCGGCGACAGGGGTGACACCAGCGGCGGTCAGAGCAGTAGAGAGGAGCTTGACGTGCTCGGCCTCATCGTGTCCGATGTACTGGAGGTTGTGGTAGTAGTCGGCGCTGTAGCCAGCGTCCATGAAGTCCTTCTCGGAGAACTTCTCGAGGGCTCCGTTGTAGAACTTGTTCTCGAGGTGCTCGAGGGTGAGAGCGAACTGGAGAACGGTGGCATCGATGTTGGTGTCCTGGCGGGCAACAAGAGGAGCGGCCGAGGCCAGAGAGGCCATCAAAGGCAGAGCGCTGAGGACGGTTGGCTTCATCATGATGAGAGATTATTAAAGTGTGTGTTGGAGGAAGTGTATTAGCGAATGTAGTGGAATGTGATTGTGATGATGAGAGAAGGATGTGCTGTTGGACGGGCGCAGAGCAGGTACTTATTCAATTGCTCGTTCGACGATATGGCATGCTCGACAAACGGGATCAATACGGAATGCCATCATTGTCGAGCGCATGTCCACGCTAAGCGTTAGCCAAATGAGCGCCTCTGGATAGGAAGTCAAAAGAAATCTAGATTTCTCTGACCAATGTGGTTTGCTGCCTGTTGGAGAGAGCGCTACTGTGATTTGGGTTCGTCCCTTCACAAGCAGGTCGTGATTCGATGTAAGCGACGTTGGCGGAGACATGGATGCCGCGACTTACCGCGGAGGACTGCACTCCTGCAGAGCAAACCGTTGCTGACGATTCAAGGATCAGTTTGTGGATCACCACATCAGGAGCCGTCAAGACATGGAGTCCTGCTTTGGGTCGTCTTCCCAGCCCGATCAAGACTAGTGAGTCCCGGAAAGCAGTGTTTCCGCATTCCAAATCGGCTAGCTTCTCGTTCCTGGAGGAACTTTGTTATAGCCCCACAACTGACGTGTAGAGTTTAATGACTACCGGTTCCAGGGTGGAACCCCAGAAAACCCTGAAGAGCCTGACAGGAGGTTAGCATCAGTCTAGCAGTACGCCATCCCCGCAATTCTGATCCTAGACTAAACATAGCTGGAGACATACTCAAGCTTGACTTCTCGGTATCATCTCTTGCCGTGCAACTAGGTCCAGAGTGGGAAAATATCTGTTCATCTTGCCTGTCGTGTTCAGCCGTCGTCTTGTCACATTCAGCCAAGATCTTGTGGCGTACGACTTGTGAGAGATGAACGATTCGTCCATTTGTCACTCTTCGCAGGGGGTCAGTCTACGATCTCTGTGCCCGTTGTGTTGTATGAACGCTGACGATCGAGCACTGTGGTGATTCTATGCAGGACACCAGTAGTCCGACTTTGACGGGGATGTTTGGGGGCCTCTCGAACCTCAGAGGAAAGGCCTTTGCGGTAGAGCTCTAGCTGTGAGGTTACCAAAGTTGACCTTGGAGTCATGACATCCAGAAGGGAGTCAGAGATAGAGTAGAGCGAGGGGCAGTCGTTGCTGTGATCCAAAAGCCGTTGTACCCCTCAGCTTGCTCCTGCGCTTGAAGACTCGACTAGTGTCTAGGTCGCTCGTAGCTTAGGACCTGCTCCATTCAGAAGCCCGCTGTGACCGACCGCAGTACATCCGGACACAGAACGAGAAGTCCAAGACAAGCTGGCCCGCTTCTTTGACAGAAATACTGGCGGTGAGCTTCAGATCGCCAATTCGAATATTGAGAATTCGCATCGCCTCGACGTCTGCCTCCTGGTAAATCTTGGTCGCATCACTAGTGGGTCCTTACACTGGAAGCCCCGACGGTAGCAGAGTAGCTCACAAGTTGGGCGAACATGCTGCAGATTTATCCGAGCACGGCCTGCATGTACGTGACGGTCTGTCCAATGGACACTTGGGCAACTCATACAAATCTGCTTTTTGGCCAAGACCACTCCCGCGAGTCGATGTTGACGATGAAGTGGCTGGAATCTCACTCCACGTATCCCAAGGTCAATCCGCGTAAGTTGTCGTTTGCAAGGTTGCACTCTTTTGACAAGTGGTTTGATGAAGGTTAGCTTTGAGCCTCACGACAGGGACCAAGATCTGCATCAGACTCCCACATGTGGTGCTTAGGTATCGACAATCTTCTTTAGCATACCCACAGGGGCAGCAGTAAGATGAGATCGATCTACAACTCAAAGCTGTGAGTTGTCACCACTGCACCTTCCCAGCTGTGAGTTTGGGTCCGACATGACAGAACACGTGAACTGGTAGCTACTGTGCCCCCCAAATCGACCGAGTTGATTCGCAGCTGGTAGAGCGAAAGTCAGAAGGGTGGGGAGCCTTCTTAGGAAAGGAGGGTTCATGATTGGCCTTTGTCGTTAAAGGTTACTTGCGCTGGCGCAGAGAGCGCAAAGGTCCATAATATCGATGTCTTCGACAATAATGAAAAAGGATCACACACATCGAGCGAGGCCAGCCGATGTACTGTATTCTGAGTGATGGTACTGGGCCTTGAACAGTGCATCTGCCGTGGCTCCTGAGATCTCCGAGGGTTGCTGAACATGTGTAAATCGTGATGCTTGCCAGACATAGCTGTGGAGAGATAGCTTGCTGTGCCCTGTCAAAGTCAATTCGCGCAAGCTACGGAGAGTAAGAGTCATCACTGATACGAGTGTATCAGTGAAAGTGTATCAGTGGTGTCAGACTATGGATGCGTGAGAGGAACAGGCAGCTGTCGGCAAAGACCTTGTCGAAGATAGACTCATGTCGCCAGAGGGCCGTCGGTGAAAACAGCTGGCAGCCATACAAGTAACGGAGTCCGGCGCCTGGTGTGACTGGTTTGTATGGCCGATGACATTGTGGTGAACGTGTAGAGACTGAAAATGCGTCGTGAGACACGGCGGTCTTGGAGAGACGAAACGAGTAACTTAGAGGCTTGGCTTACGTGCTGTATGTCCAGGGTTAGGGTTGGGGCAATAACTTCAGCACACAATTCTCGTGAATCCAGTCACATTTCACCTGAACATCCTTCTCGACCAGATAAAACTTGTCGGCCACGACATCCACGTGTATTGTCCTGTATTTTCGAGCTCTAGATAAGTACGGGCGGCCCCGACCCCATCGCAGGATCACCGGACGGGGTTGTAGGGCAAAGTCAGTCAGCGGCCAAACAAAAAGATGACAAACACAACATACAACTCTCGAAGACTAGACGCAAACATTGACTGACACAATCACCGCATCATCATCTCGATGAATGAGACTCCTTGCAATCCTGGAATGGAAATCTCACTACGAACATCAAGCGACAATGGGTTTTGGATTGGGAGAGTGGGTTCCGCCACAATTCGAGATGTAGTCTGTCGCATTGCCGCGCTGCTAACAATGCCTGACAAGGTGACCTGATCACCCTTTCTGAAGCTCTTTCAGCAATCAGCCATACATCCTCCACCTCCGCTGTTGTAGGACCTCGCTGTTCCGCGTACAAGAATAGTATGCAGGAAGCCCGGTGCAACGAACGATACATCCGTCATTCGCTTGGCTTGCATGGTGGTTACATGTCAGCATGTATGCTGCGCCCACCCGTCAGCATGTCATATGATGACCTCGCAGTTGTCCAGTATCGCAACGAGACCTTTGGTATTGAACAACATACCTGTCAGAACAATGATGTGATGGAAATCACTCCTCGCCCAACACGCACTTCTTGCTCCTCCAGTCCCAGTTTCATATCCTCTGCACCCCATGGAACCTATAACACCGCTCGGGGCCGCCGTTGCAATATCCGCACTCGCTGGAAAGGTTTGGGATGTGGGAAGATACATACACAATGTCTACCAAGGGACCAAGACAGTCAATATTCGCATCAAGAAGTTGAGCTCTGAAGTACACGGTCTCGCTAGCACGTGCGATCTCATTCATGCGGGACTGGCACCTGTCCTGGAAGGTGCAACATCAGAGAAGCACGGCAGACCGTACGACCACGATGGAATATTGGAGAAAAGCATCTGCAGCCAAGTGGCACACTGCGAATCAACCATTGAAGAGCTGGGAAAAATAGCGGAACGCCTATGGCCGCACAAGAAGAAGTTTGTGGATCGAACAGTGAGGGAACTTCGGCTGCAAGACGCCAAAGAGCACATCGATGATCTGCGCGCCCGAATCAGGTCGCATACCGATGCTTTGCATACCGTATTGCTTGTTCTGAGTATTCAGGTTGCACACATCTCGCCTGTTCAAGCATTGCGCCAGCTCCCAGACGACTTGGGCGACTTGCGTGAGAGCATTTTGCGCATCGAAGCCACGTTAAAGCCTCCTTCGCTACGTGATGGGATCGTTGGTTGCTCCATGCCTACGTTAGTGGAGTATGCACGCGGTACTCTGCAAAGTGGCATGACGTTGCTCAATGACAGCTTGGCTGGCTCAACCGTCGGCGTCGACTCTGTTATTGGCGATGAGCAGGCTGCAGCCACCGACAAAAAAGTAGCAGACTGGATTGCGTCACCAGGGCGGACTGGAAATGAGCGCCAGGATGCATTGTCCACACCGCCCAAACACTTCGCGGATGCCAACGTCCATGCACCAGACTACCTGGAGAGTTCAAACCGCGGACCTGATTGCGACAGTGATGACGAGAAGGTCGAGTTCGCCGAGGCTGCCATGAAAGCTGGCAGTTCTGCTTATTACAAGCAGGACTGGCCATCGGCCAGTAAATTCTACATAATTTCGAAGAAGACGGTCACAGAGCTACCAGTCAGCCGCTGGAGGTTAGGCGCTCTTCTCCGCCTACAGTATCGGATCGCTTTATGCTCGTACTGCTGTGGATTTCACAACAGCGCAGAGTCCGAGCTCCAGGAAATTCTGCAGCTTGAACCTGATTCCGACGAACAAAGAATTGGATTATGCGATACACACCACTTACTCGCTCTCGTCTATCTCCATCAAAACAAACTCAATGCCGCCAAGGAAGTCTGCAAACGCACACTGAACGCCCGCTCGCGGCTCCTGGGGAAGCAACATGCATCTCGACTGCAATCCATTGCGCTGTTGTCCCGTATCTGCGAACTTTTGGGCGAGACGGCCGACTCAGAAGTGTATCTTTTCATGATTCCCGATGATCAGAAGGAAAGATTCACGGCGAGCTTCAGAGACATCCGACCTTCAATTATGGATGAAGTAGCACCCTCTCAGCCAACCACGACGCAAGCGCCATCGTCAACGAAAGAGCGAATCGACCATCCAGTTCGCGTCACTGTCTGTGGCCAACCGCTTCCAAAGACGGATCCATTGACACCTATCATTGGGTCTAGGGAAGCTGGTTCGTGTGCGCGGCAACCCTCGAACGAGACTGGCTCGAGAATCGACCCCTCACAAAAGGCGACCATTCCGAATCTCAGCACACAAGGTCGTGATTTGCAAGGATATGGAGCGGCGCAGCCAAAGCCATCGTCCGATAGCCCTTTACCTGGTACTACTTTGCGCAACCGCCAGACTCCGCGGTCGTCGCGGACAGCATTGAATCCTGTGGGAGAAGCAGAGGCGACCGCTGTGAGGCCGAATGTCACGTCGGTTACACCGTTCAGGCGGAGAAGAGCTGCTCCATTACCCGCAAATGTGGCCTCCGAGGTTGCAACTGTCCTTCCAGAACCTTTGGAGGAAGCAGAGCAGACACCTATGAGACGGAAAGTCACGCCAGTCGCACCGCCCAGAAGAAGAACAAGAAGAGCCACAGCACTACCCGCAAAACGGGCGTTCGAGGTCGGCCCCTTCCTTTCTCCACCTCTGAGAGATTACCGCCCCAAGCTACCTGACGAGATGAGGTCCATGATCCTGGCTATTCGCCTTGACGATGCCAACGCTGTAAATGATTTACTTGAAACCGGACATGAGCGGGTTTTAATGTCAGCAAAGGCCGATGATGGTAACGAACCCTTGGATATCGCTATTGGACGCGCTATCCACAACACACGCCTCCCGCTCGACATAGTTCGAAGTCTACTCGAACATGGGGCATACCTCGAAGGGTGTGACATTCGTTGGCAAGAGCGAGTGCGGCGAGGACGACATCGTGCCTTGGCTTCCGGCCACGATGACTTGGTGGGCCTGTTTACAAGCCACGCTGCTAGAGTGGCTTTGCAACACTCGCAGGAGCAGAAGGAGTAGAATTGTTGTGTGGAAGCGAGAAAGAGAGGTCAGGGTCATGTTGGGGCTTCCATGAACAGTGAAGGCTGTCACACAGATCCATTTGGCGTTTCTATCACGCAATACCCATCATTGACGGATAGGAGACTGTCGATCTATATCGTGTCTACTGGTTGTCACAGTGTGGCTCGTCTTGGGACTTTCCAGGAGCTAAATGGAGAAGCACTTCATGGGACGCAAGTTGAGCGTTCTAGTGAGCTGGGAACCGTCAAACTCCATGAATTTTCTTTATATAACAAAACACACACGCTACCACATACGACCATAGGTCAGTGAGAACTGGGCATCCCGTCCGCTCTGCCATACATAAGCACTGAACCGGGCGACTAGTACTAGAGTGGGTGACCATCTGGGAATCCCGCCTGTTGTATGTTTTTGTATTTTTGGCATGATCTGTCGCATTATTTGCTTCATAGCAGAGATCTATCAACAAGGTAGGTATCTGAGCGAGATCGAAAGATTTGGCAGCTCCAAGGTCCTCGTCGTCGTACGCGAATTCGGAAGGCACGAGCTGTCGTTCATCTGTATCGCAAAGCCGTTGCGAAGGCTTTGCGCGTTCCAATATTTCCTTCTTGGCCCCCCTCCTCTCTTCCATGTCCTCTTTTCCATGAGGAGTGCGACACTGCCAACGTTCCAGCTTCCTCGACCCCGCAGTGGCGGCTCAAGAGGAGAAGTTCCTTCTATCCTGGGCGTTGTGCTTCGGGAGAAGGTTCCGAATGCCGGTCACTATGTGCTGGTCGAAGTTTTAGTCGGTGAGGGCCTCATCGAGGAGAGGAAGCGAGCTGCAGGTCTCAGCGGTGTACTCCCCGGCAATGGTCAAGGTCAAACGACATGCGGTCGACGGTTCAATCGGGGCACTCGGCAATTATGTCAAGGAATCAACTGTGTAAGAATCTGTCATAACGTGGATGATGTATAGCAGCATACGCTGCAATGAAACCGAAAGACTATCGTAAAAGAGCGCCAGACGCCCTGTACCGAAGTGCAACCCAGTTCTGGAAACCAGCTAACCGAAGTTCAGGGTGACCGGAAGCTGATGGTACAGCTGGTAATCCGTTGCAACACTCCACTCCAGCACAAAGAACTTGGTCAGAGCAATGACCGCGTGGTGATCTTGTCTCAAGTCCACATCTGCACTCTCCGGTCGCCTCCAGAAGTGGACTATGTCAAGACTCTCGAAGCCTGAGTGAAGGTATCGGTGTCCGAGAAAGACTCGGACCACGTCCGTGACCACTCGAACAAGATCGCCTGAGTCGCCACTACCTTTCAGGATTGCCGATGCGGCCATATTGCCCATTTACAAACCTCATGTTGTATCCGATACCGTCGCGGTAGAGGTATGAGCGTTTGCTCACATCCTCGACAGTTTCCCGAACTAAACCTGCGAGCTTCGCACGGTGTTTGTTCATCACTGGTTTCCCGAACGCGAGTAGGATGTCTCTCATGCCACGATGGATGCTGAAGGAGAGTGAGCTCCAAGGCAGGCAGTCGAGGGCCATCATGACCTTTTTCTGACTGTCATCTGGCAGTAACATGCAGACCGGCATCTGCGGGTTCTTGCTGGGAAGTTGCAGCCAGATGTGACTTTGCGACCCATCTTTTTCCGTCACTGGTTCGGCGAACATGATGTCCACCTCAGGGACGTCGCCACCCATCATGCTGTACAGGTGTCGGCTTCCGTGTGCGCCCCCGGAACCTTTGGCGTCGAACTTCAAGATGTAATCTCCTGGAGGCTTGCGTCCACAGAACGCAAGTTTTCCATGGCCGTCACACAATTGTATTATTCCGCATTGCATGCGGATGCAACTGTCCAGTCGCTGCACGTGGCTCACGGGATAGAAATCCGTTGTTATTTGGTGCGAATCGTGTGGTGGCATAAGTTCGACCATGGCTTCTTGACCGATCGGCCAGTACACGTGCCATATCCCGACGTAAGATGGATAAGCGGCTCGAAATCCGGAGGCGTCGCTGTGCACGCAGGCTGGGCGGGCGTTGGTCATGCAGAGGAAAGTGATGAATGTGGCTCGAGAGACGGTGGTGCAAGCGCTGTTCCGGGTTTGTTTGAGGGGAACCATCTTCAGATCCTTCCAAGAGGGATCCACTTTCGGATTTTCGAGCTTTAGTTGGGGTTTCCCATCTGCTGGTGGACCTTTCTCGACATCGTTCGACAGTGGCCACACCAATTTTGGCTTTTTTTCATAGAACGTCTCAATCAGAGAAACCCAGCTTGCCCTGCCTGGATCTTCTAGGCTCGAAAGCGGCAGTCTGGTGACATGAAAAAGATTCTCGCCACAGAAACCGTTTCGGATGCCTGCTGTGATAACCGGTCCGCGCGGCGGAGGCTTCGTTATCATCAACAAAGAATATTTAGGTTGACGATCAAACCAGATACCCAGATACTCCCGGTTCCTGTATGGGTTGAAAGGATCCAGTCTTTTCGTTCGCGCTGACCTGAAAGATTAAACCGCCAAGACCGATGGTCGTGACAAGTACAGATAGCCATGTCGCCACTCCAGACGAGGTATCCATGTTGGGCGTTGTCTGAGCTCGTCGTCGAGAGAGCTTTGTGCTGAAGATGGTCGAGAACGAGGTGAAGGGAGATGTTGTCGAAGAGACCTGCAATCATTAGTAGCCTACCAGATGGCGAAGCGTGCTGCGCCTGTCAAGTACATGTGCAGGTATCTTGCTGCGCCATGTAACTTGTGATGTCGTTCGAGCTAATCGCCGAAGGAGCGATGCGCGGAAGATGGTTGAGAACAAGGCGAGAATACACAATTCTGAGGCGGCTTGTCATGCTCAGCAGTCTACCTAGGCGGTGGAGCTTGCTGCGCCGGGTACATGTAGGTACATGTAGGTGCATGTACATGCAACTTACTGCGCCAACCGGAAAACCTGCTGCGCCATGTAGCTTGTGCGCCCGTCATGCCTGAGGACGCTTCGTACCTGTCGAGACTGTATCAATTTTACCGAAAAGAATCCACCACGAACAAGGGTGAAACTTCCTGGCAAATTCCGTCCAAAAACCCTGCGATTTGGCTTCATAGTAGATGATATACGCATTGCTTTTGTGACTTACGAGGCATCAGAGCCACAGATAAAACAGCGACTGATCCGTGAGAGTCAGGCCGTTGGAAATCTCAGATCCACTTCTTGCTTTTTTAAATCTCGGCAACGCAAGAACTGATCGATCTGAAGCCATTGCCCTCATTCCATCTCTTTCTGCCATGCATCAAATCATCGATGACCAAAAATCTCCAACCGATCCTCCAAATCCTCCTCTTCCCCACCATCGTCAGCACCATCATCATCATCATCCGAATCGTCATCATCGTCATCATCATCCTCTTCTTCCTCTTCCTCGCTCCCACTCCCCGCCATCTCCTCCCCCTCATCAGAAACCACCGCCGCCCCATCATCCCCCCAAAACCTCGAACCAGAACCAGCGCTCAGATCCACACTAGTCCGTGGCCGCTTCTCCTCAGGCGATTCATCCGGACTCCCGGCGGGAACCTCAGAATACGACCGGCGGGCCAAAGGCGGTCGCGGGGCGACGCCGCCCATCCGCTCGATGTCAGACACGTCCAGGCCTTCCATGTAGTAGCGCATAGGGCTCAGGCTGCGGGAGAGGGCCTGGACCATTTCGTAAGGGTTGAAGCGGGGGAGTTCGAGGTTTTGCAGGTTGGGCATGTTGGGGAGGTTAGGCATGTTCGGCATGGCGGGTAGATTGGGCATGTTAGGCATGTTGGGAAGATTCGGCATGTTGGGGAGGTTGTTGCGCATATTTGGCAGGGAGGGCAGGTCCGGGATGCGCGGCAGGTTCATGTTGGACATGTTGGGCATGCTGGGGGTTGAGATGCGTGAGGTGGTGAAGGAGGCGCGGCGCGGTTCTTCGGCTTGCACAAAGTAGCGGCGCGGAGAGTGGGCGCCGCTGGCTCTACGTTCGGGGTTGTAGCTTGGAGAGCCGCCTAGGGCGGCGGCGGTAGAGGGATGGAGGGTTGAGGGAGAAGATGGCATGCCTGTTGCACTGTCGGCTCTGTGCCCATCGTCTGAAGAAGTTAGATCCACCCCAATGCCAGCGTCCAGGAGGACGGAGTTTCCGGTAAAATCATGCTGGCGTGGTTGTAGCTGTTGTTGGCGGATAAGACGTTCGGCCTCTGTCTCTCGTCCGACCATTGGAGGCATCTGGTTAGTATTGTAACCACCGCAATAATGGCATTTCAGACCCAGCCAGTGGAAGGGAGTCCAACAGCGCGCATTACAGTCGTTGCAGCTGATCCAAGCTCTTCTTGGACGGCGAAGTGGTGTTGCAATTTCAGTAGCTTCTTCGATCTCATCGGTCGTAACGCCTTCGAGGTGTGGAAGCAAATCCTCCAGCTCGCCATCTTCTTCCGGCATGGGCTGCAATGCAATCTCATCGTCCAGCTTCCGCCACTGCAATTCCATATTGACTGCACTTTTGCTACATACGGGACACTTGTATGTCACGCACATAAGATCTTTGTAGCACGACCCATGCATGTAGTGGCCGCAGGGTAAGCTCACCACCGGTGTGGGAGATTCGAAGAGATATGACAGGCAGAGCGGACAGTCCGAATCCGTAGCCCTCTCAATACAAGGATGGGAGGCTGACGTCGAAATCGAGATGCAAACATTGCAGCGCCGACAATGTACAAAATCCTTGCCCAATCCCTCTCCTAGCCGACAAAGCCCGCAGTCGTCGCAGTGATATATGCGCTTGTTGCTGTCATTATCCCATAGCTTGCACTTGTCGCAGTAATACCACGCGGTATACTCGCCGCATTGCATGCAGGTCTCACCCGCGGGCTGGGGAGTATTGCATAACATACAAAGCATATTCTGTGTCTTCTTGCGGTTCAAGTTGTGTGGGAAGGGCAGATCGTGCGCAGCGTCGTGGCAGTGCCGGCACGCGTACCATTGTCGACAGTCAAAGCATTGTACTTTGACATTACGTTTGTAATGCATACATCCTAGATCCGGCAAAGGGTCCTCCTCTTCCTCTGCGCCATCCACATCTCCGTTGGCGTCGGTGCGAACAACAGGAAGTGGACTGAAGCCCACTTCGAGGTCACCAGGCCGGATATTGTACGGGTTTCCTGGGTCCATAGGCGGCGCGAGACTGTTGACTTCAGTGTCTTGGGGCGTCTGAGGTGGGCTCGTACTAGTAGGAGCGAGCGGTTTGAAAGTAGCGATGTGTGAATGGTAGTCGCGGGTCATGATCTCGTGCATGCGTCTAGCTTTCTCTTCCGTCGACAAAGCAAGCTCTTTTATCTGGAGCAGCTGCTGGCGCAGCGACTGCATGCCGTCGTTCTCGGGGATAACCTCCATTATCGGTATTTGTTCGATGGTGTTGTCGGAGCTGTTGTCTGTCTCTTTCTCGCTGGCGTGTCTGCTATAGTCGTGACCACTCCGAGTGATAGTCTGACAGCCGATAGTATCCGCAATCCAGTCTGCCGTGATCCAGACACAGTTTATGCTCGCGTGCTCGTTTTGCAGGGTTAAGATCCTTCGTAGATGTGTAGTCCAGTCACCCGTTGCAGCCTAAAGCTGAAGTCGATCGATGGGGAGTGTCGACACTTTATATCCTGTCTAGCAGCCCTAGCTCTTGACAGACAGTCTCTCAGTGGCGTATAGCGGTCCAGGAAATAACAAGGCGATGGACTGGACGAAAGGAGGTGTGAGGGCGAAAAGTACAGACCGACAAGTCACACGAATGGCATGTGACAGTGACGCACGTCCCCACCGACCACCGACATGCCGAGGCGCTAGAAGCACCTTGCAGGCGATCATACTAGACAAGCGAGACGAAACCTCGCTAAACCATGTCGATTCTCGTTGCTGGTGGTACGAAAACTAAGAATGGGATGTGGGAACGCAGTAACACGACAGGGAACGTTTCCACTTTCACATGATAGGTAGTATACAACTCGCACCGCTAATATTTACAATTTCTCCCAGTTCCCGCAACCCAATCCAACCTCTTCCAAGTCTCCAACCATCTCTGGGAAAGAAAAAGAAATCCTACTCATACTTGCATCTGCGTGACCGTGTGCAAAACAAAAAAAGAAGTCGTGCCTCTCCGAAGGGAAAAGCTTCCCGCAATATGGGGTATCATCGTTAAGGGCGAGAAAAGACAAGAAAAGGGACAAAAACAGAAAAGCGAGTAGGTGTTGTGGATGAGAGCGCCCGCCACGTTTTGCTATTCGATCAGGGCATAACTTATCCGGCGTGAGTATTGACATCTGTTCGTCCGCCGAAAGCAGCCTTCAAACCAAATGTATTGTGTTTCCAGAAGAGGTCCATCCGCGAGTGATCTTTGACCACTGGCTCGGGCTTGTCTTCTTCGTGTGCGGTCTTCGGTCGCTCGATCGGAGTCACCGGCTCACTTATTGTCGTGAGAGGCGCAAGGTTACTCGTCGGGATAGACGGCCTGTGCTCCCTAGGCTCAAGCACGTGGCTGCGGCGGTGGAAGGTCCCGGACATGTCGGCCGTAGACTCCCGCATACGGTGCAAGTACGCTTCAAGCCATGACTGCAACTCCGGGACGGCGGTGAAACGGTAAGGGACCTGGAAGCGCTGAATCTGGCCGACCACTTTGGCCATGCGGGCGTATTTGTCGAAGTTGATGACAGAGATGGCTTGAGCGCTACCCGTTACAGACGAGCCCGGGATCTGGCGCTGCGAAGGGTTTCCGTCGGCGATGAAAGTCAAGTCGGTGAGATATATGCCTAGGAAAGGCAGGCATGGCGCACTGGCTTCGTCTACATGGTGTCTGAGGGAGGTCCAGTTGCCATCTGGTTCGACGATGGTCTTAAGCTCTTCGAACTTAGCTTTGGACTTCTTGTGGACCAGTTCCCATGTCCGTTTCAGTCGCTGAATGGTCGATGTTCGCAATGATACCACGATTGCCATAAGGCACTCGTAGTTTCGCATCTCTAAACAGCAAGCAGCTATCCTGATCCAATGTTTGATGACAAGGGCGCGCTTCTTGGCCTCTTGGGGCGCTAAGATCGTGTCACTGACAGTGTACACAAGATCTGTGTTGAACTTCTGAGAGTTCAAGACATTGCTGGGCTTTGACGAACTTTTCTTGCTAGATCCCAACCTCAGCAGCTCCTCGGGCTTGATCTCACAGTAGACCTGTGAAGTCATGAGGCATAGCTGTCGTGCAATTTCCAGCGCGTCAATATCAACGATATTCAATTCGCAGGGATTGTCCGGGCGGTTCCTTAGGGCGTTGAGTGATGCCTTTGAGATAATCGGGGTGGGAGCTGCCAGATCGGCGTCGCGTTTCGTGTCGACCAACATGCTTGTCTTGCCAACTCCGGACACTAAAGGCTCGACCACCGTGCCGTTTTCATACGCAGCAGTGATCCTTGTCGTGAGTGCCAGTAAGCGTTCTGCCGCTGAGGGCAGGTGGGGTCTGACCTTGTGCTCCGCGAAGCTCTTGATGTCCTCCAGAGCATCCTTGTCGGCCTCGGCATTCCAGTGTGTCTCGAGCCAACCTTTGAAGCATTGGCAGATGCGCAGCCTGACGGGCTTACCCACAGTCGGACTGTCGCCGACATATTCGAAGCGGTATATGAGTGCGCGCGTCAAGTCGCGTGCTGTTGTAAAGAACCTGAACGTCAGATAGAATGTCGTCGCAAAGTTCAAATCAGGTGTAGTGTCGTGTGTTGTGAGTTGCTCCACCATGGCGTTCAAGCTCCCCCCGGTCACCTGGCCTTGTGAGTTCATGATCAACTCGTGCGCGTAGGTCTTCTGCAGCAGGGCAGCATCGGCGTCGTTACTTTCTTCGGTAGCGGCAGACTGAATGCTGGAAATGCTACCAAAGCTTGTCAGGAGTCTGGGGTTGAGACTGTCATTCTGACCACCATCCGGAGTGGAGGCCCGTGTTGAGGCCTCGGAGACGGTAGTCATCTCCGAGTCTTTGCTTATACTGGCTTGTGTACTGAAGGATTCGGTCACACAGGTACTGACACTGTCCTTCCGCTCAGAGAGGAATATGTCAGACCGGAAGGGGACCGGTCCCTTGGAAGGGCCGGACTCGGCCACCTGTCGGGAGAATGTCCGGCCGTGGTTTTGTTCAACCGCAGACCCCGTAAGAGGGCTATCCGTTGAGATGGTGATAGCGGGAGACGGCATACCCATGTCGTTCATCAGTGGGTTGATATGGGACATACGGGTGTCCACGAAAGGTAGAGGCGGTAAGCTTTTGCGTTTGCGCATCTCCTCAATCGTTTCTTCCTTGCGAATGATAGTCACAGGAGGTCGGGATGTTGGCGAGACCTCATGATCCTCAACAGCCGCACCAGGCTTCGCATCGACGGTGAGAGGCTCGGACAGATCAAAGTCACCCATCTGTTCCAGACGTCGTCGCGTCATTGCAACGCATTCGCCTATAGCGCGTATCAAGTTAGTACTAACAGCGGCTAGGCGATTGGCTTGATCGGGCATGATGACTGCATCGTCCTCTGGCATGTCTGAGAAGGTGAAGACCTCCTTGGTAGCATGAACGAGGTCTTTCAGAACTTCGAGCAGAGCCTCTTTGGCGTAGATGATCGCCGAGGATGGCTCTGCCTTGCCGCCGTTGACCTGGTCCATCACCCTCAGCATCCTTTGGCAACCTGATGTCAGACGCTGAGTTGTCTCGATCAACTCCGCATGCGATCGAGACTGGAGATGGTGACCCAAGAACTTTCCAATCTGGCTAATACAAAGGTCATGGGCCTGAGAAAGTTGCTCCGACGCCGCATTGCCTGATCGTCGCTCTTCGCGTACGAGTGAAAGGCGATGCGATGTCCCACTGACGCGAGGCGTGTGGACAGCTGTGCTTGTACGCTTCGCCGATTTCGGTGAAGTTATACTGGGTGAACGTTGGTCCTTGTAACGCTCATCGTCCGAAAGTATTTCGGCGGTGCTTGGCCGATGGCCGTCTTGAGTGGGCGATTGAACAGAACTGGACGCGTCGTTTCCAAGATACAGGTCCAGTGGTGACATGAGAGCACCGTCCGATCTCGTGCTGCTGCGGCTTCTAGTGGGTCCGGTCATGGCTTCTTGGGTCCATGCGTCGACGAATCGCACGGCGCGTGTCACTACTCGGAACGCTTTGGTGATGAGCTCATCGAGTACGATATGTATGATTTCTCCGGCATATGGTTGACTAGCCTCTTCTTGTAGTTCCTTGGCTTTCGAAACCATGGAGGATAGATCTGCAAGAAGACCCTTGCGCATGCGTCGAATGCCCACGTTTTGCTGCACCAGCAGCGCATCCCTGTGTAGACAACTGGCATGCTCCAGTAGATATCTCACACCTGCGATCAACCCTCTGATGTAGTCCTGTCGCATGAATGTTTTAAAGCTCGCTTCCTCGCTGTCCTCCAGCAAATCCCAGAACTGCGTCATCGCGTTCAACAAGTTGCGAATGTAGGGGTGATCATAGGCTTCGCAGTAGTTGGTCGGCACCCAGCCTCTGTTCCCCGACGAGAAGAGCGTGCCGTCGGCCCATCCGTTCTCGTGAATAGAGTGAACTAGGATAAGATCGCCCTGCTTGATTGAGACTGTAATGGAATTCTCGTCTGTGTTCGTCGAAGGGTCGGTGGAAGGGTCGAAGGCATGTAGGACGCGCAGGTAGTGGTGGAATAGTTGTTGAGGCGTGGCCGATCGTACGGTCTCGTCGTCTGGGCTGATTGGGGTTTGAGGTGGTGTTATTTGTTGTCGGCCGTCGTGGGGTCGACTTTGCAGTGTTGTGAGGGGTGCTGGTCGGTGGGAACCGTCTCGCGAAGCAGACATGCCTCTGCTGCTGTTCGATTGGGGCCGAGGCCATATGGTGTCGCCGTAGTCGTCGCCGTCGTCCATGGTGATGGCAGTGAACTGTGCGGACAATTGGTACTTTAACTAGCAGAATGGTCCATGTGGGATGGCGTGAGGTGACGGGGAGGAACTCGGTTCGGTGTTCCTTTCACGTCGCAATCGCGGTCTGCGGAAGGCTGGACCGACGGCGTGTTATTCCTGTGTGGCGTCCCAGTTTGTCGGAGGAATGTACTAGAATGGGGCGCAAGGGCAGGGCTGGCGTCGTCAAGGTCGTGATGCGCCAGTATCGTTGGGTGCGACGACAAGCTGTATGCGAGAGTGGATGGAGTGAGCAGATTGTGGGTTGGAGGTGCCGCAGATAGTTAGATGGTCCAGTCCAGTGAAGAGGGCTCGAGATAGGTAGCGAGTAGGTGAGGTCAGAATTGAAGTTTGAAGGTGGAGTTGTAGGTTGTCAAGCAAGCCGGGCTTCCAGACAGGCAGGAACAGGCTGGCAAGCAAGGGTCGCGTTCCTCTGTTGGCGTGCGGTCGGTTATTGAGTGTGCACGCCGTTGCAGTCGACAAGGTCAAGGTGGGAGCCGGCGCGCGTGTAAGCTTTGCAAGGTTTCGGGCCAGCAGTGAGGGCAAGGCAAGATTCCTCTGCGAAGGCCGATCTCTTTGCGCGAGAGTGAGATGTTTCGGGGCAGCTCTCCCCTTGCTCAGACAGACAGCTCGGTCGAAGAAGAACGGAGGGTGAACGGGCAGACGGGCGAGCCTTGGACGTTAGACGGTAAAACGCGACAGGTGTGTTGGGGGATGGTACAATAGACGGTACACGGTCAATGGCGATGTTACACGTCGTCGGCGTAACAAGACACCTGGAAGACAAAAACAGACCTTGGACCACCGCCGTTCCGCTCCGCTCCATTATAGGGAGGCGCACACCAGATAATAATACAGTAGTAGCATGTCCAAGACGTACCTAGCACACAGACTCCCTCGCAGACACACACAGACGATGGCAATGACTATACATCGACTAGGCCATTACTACAGTCCACGCAGACTCCTTTTCCACGTGCCGTCTCGCTCGTCATTCACCAGGATCGAAGGGTCTGTCCCATACCAACATGAGCAGGCTCTTCCCTGCTAGCATGCCGGCTGTTGTTCATCTCTTTCCATGCTCCTTCCCTTGGTCCTATCGCCCACGACACTGACACGCAGCGGCGGGATGACGGGATGCATGTGATGTCTATGAGACTATGAGCAAGACGGCCGCGAGCATGCACGAGCATTATTTGTGAACTGCCGCCGCGATCGACAGGGCCGCACCCCTGGTTGCATTTGCTGCCGCCGTCCGAACGCCTCTACTCCACCACCCCCACCAACATAGCAATGAATACGCCCCTTGCTTTTTGAGAACAGCTCTGTAGGTAGTAGTAGCGTGTATGTCACCTAATAACTCCGATGGCTAGGAGACTTGACGTTGATGTGACCGCAGGGCTGGCGACTCCTGTTCTATATGATCGACGCTCTACTTGGGTACATACCATAACATAACATAATAGCACGCCACAACTCGACCTTTCAGACCACCAGTTCATGCACCCCATAGCGGTCAGCACCTACCTCACTGACTGACAGACTGGTGATATACGAACTCACACCCCGAGCTAAAGCCGTCTGTACACTCTGACTTGCAGCATTGCTATTCGCATCCAGGCCTCCCAAGGATAATCCTTGCAATCTCTGGTAGACTTTCGGGGCCTCAAATGCTGAATTGCCGGCTGCATCGTAGGAACCGCCGGTTGGCAACACTACCAAAACCTACGGGTAATTATTGTCGTTCTCAGCCTCTCGCGGCGCACACGCACGCCGCATTGGCCAGCTGCCCGCCATCCTCTCCACCGGGCTTGTCCTGTTCCATGGACTTGGAATCTCGCCTTATGTGTTCCTGGCGTTTCAATAACACCGCTCTCACAAGTCTTACCACTTTCCCTGGACCTGCAAGACATGCATTTCTTTAAGATGGTGACCGCCTCCCATCTTTGAACTTACATCTCATCTCTTTCACCGCTTTGGCGTGGTCTGAGGTCGACGCCCATGTCTCCCCGGCGCATCCCCCGAGCCATCCTCCGTCAAATGGACCGACTACTGACGGTGCGAGCCAAAGCCCGGTCCAAGCATTTGTTCAATGGCGGCTCTCGTCGCTCGAGCCACGCCATCTCCCCCGCTGATGAATTGGCCGTGCTGGTGTCCACAAGGCAGAAATCCGGAGCAAGTAGTGCAAACCACCCTGAAGACGCCGTCCACCGTGTCACCAGCCGTCTGCAACTACCGCCGCCCGTCGTGTCGTCGTGTCGTCGTTACTCACGAGTCCCAACGGTGACATCTAGATCTCATGCGACTCTCCTTACTACGATCACAGCAGTCACTCGATTTATCTGATCATCGACCAGCTTCTGAAAGTCATCACAGTATGTTATCGCTTTCGAGCCACCGATCGACGCAGCCATCATGCTGTTAAATTGCTTTCTCGCGGAGGTGGGTCTTTCTTCCTTCGATCTCTTCTTATCTCCCCATCTGGCATACACTTTCGACCATGTGGCCGACCGCGCGTCGGTTGCAATCAATACCTCGGTATCGCTTCATCAACATTATCATGTTGGGGTGGTCTCGCAATCTACACGTTACATTGCGATGCGGGCTACGCGAAATGCTGCGCACTCAAAACCAATCTCGGCAAAGCCAACTCAACGCGACGGATTCTCGACACCGCTGTAAATCTGCCGCACGTGGTTCTTCAAGCGGCGGCGTCCCGAGCGTTTCCATGTAATCCTGCGCCGATCGCGTAGAGGCTCGATCATATCCCTACCAGTGCTGCCGTTTGATGGTATCATCATTAGTTCACTCGGATTCGATGCCACCTCACACCAAAGCCTTAGGGGAGAGTCTCCGAGAGGGACCAGAAGTTCACGCAGCACAGCCTACTGTCCGCCGTGTTCGCATTCGGGTTGAACATCGATGCACACTCTGCAACGCAATCAAGGTTGTGCTGAATTGCAGTAGTAGAGTAGCCGCCCACTCGTCTCGAGACGTTCGTGAAGGCAAAGCGAACATAGGTTTCCCCGGCCAAAATCACCCTCCAATGCTGATTGTGCGCATTCCCATTCAAGCATTCTGCAATGAACTTTGCCTTTTCTACCAAGATCTCTCCAAGAGAAAGAAGAGTATGTATTTCCGTCCGCCGTTGCATCTACTCTCCAAATACCCAATCCATCTCACCAATCGGATCACCGCCTCTCTCTCCAGTCAAAGTCTCGAGTGTTGGGTGATGGTTCGTTCATGCAGCGCGCGTGGTTGACGAGTCACGGCCACACAACGCAGCACCGCAATAATCCAGGCCCGGAAGCCACTTGCGAGGTAGGAGCTTGACTTCGAGTCCGCGGTCCACCCGAAGAACTCCTCCTTGGTCCTCACGCTCCCTTGACCTTCACCTATCATCAACATGAAGCCCACGGCCCTGCCATCCATCGCACGAACTCGTTGTCCACGAGGTCCCCGACAGAAGCCAATTTCTACACGCGAACCCGGCACTCACTCCAGGGCTGGGCGAGCTGGGCGCGTGGCTGAAAGTGCCTCGAGCAGGTCGCGGCCTCGTGGTGACTTTCCATCATCTGCCATGTTTGACATAGCAACAACCTCTCTCAAGGTTGCACTTTGGCCTCTCCCTTACTCTTTTTCTAGACTAACGGTCGATGCCAGTAGTAGCGCGCTGTTCGTAGCAGAATCGAAGAACAGGCCATAACGGCGCACGCTTCGAGGCTTTCGAGTCTACGAGTCGGGGGAGCATTTGGAATGCTTGCTTGGAACGCGTTTCTCCGCGCACATTCGATGTTGATGTTGTTGTCAATGTTGTTGCCGTCGTCGTCGGCTTGCTGTTGATGTTTGCAGCGTCACTCGTTCAAGACAATGAATCGCTAGTCTTTGTTTGCCATGTGTTTCCTCGTGGTAAAGGTGAGTCTAGGCTTTTCGATGTGGATGTTGTCGAGTCTTCGAGGATCACTCCTCCATCAGTCAATCTTCATGTCTGGGTGTGCGACACGGCTTGGTCTTCACGGTCTCGGAACCCAGTACAAACATGTTTTTCAACGACAACACGAGCTCTTGATCATTGCATCCGACTAGCCCTTTCATTCGATGCTCGTGGCCCATTACTTATTCCTTGGTTGGGTTCACTTGCAGCTATCAGCTTCCTGTACTAGGGTTAGGGTTGGGGTAAGATCAAGATCCTCGGGTCTTGTCTCTCCCGGTCGATGTGGTACATAGCAGGAACATACTACTGTTGTGCGTATGAGTATGGCAGTACTAGTCAGTATGCTCGGCGCATAACATCCATCTTGGAGTGGACTCCGATACATGGATGATGTAATGGTGGGTAGCGGATTGCATCACCTATAAGAGCCATGTACAAGTTCGTAGCTCTGTGTACAAGTACATGTATGTAAGCATCGGCATACACCTATATTATCTTGCCGCAGCGATGACGAAAGTGTTGTGTCGGGTTTCACAGCACAGCCTTGCCTTGAACAACAAAAACATGCCACAAGACTCACGTCACCCTTTTCCTATGTGGTGGAGATGCTGACGCGATGTGGCTTGAGCCCGCGGCACAGCGCGAACCGCGATTCACAACAACATGTCCGATTCGCGGCTCGGCGTCCGTGAAAATCCAAGCAACGTAGGCTTTCTAATCGGTGAGTTCTGCACCGTACGCCTTGGAGGCACGAAGGACATGGGCGTCAATGACGAGAACGATAATAAACGAGTAGCCTGGCTACGAGAACGCACGATATGACGATGCTACGTCACCTCACCTGCCAGCAACACAGACTCTTCCCACATACCGATGGGATTTATTGACAGACCTTGCCATTTGTAGTCGCCTAGCCGAACTGACCCTTTAGTCGTCAACTGATCACGATGCCCTGGAACTGGCCGCGAAGCTCACTACATGAACACCAAGCGGGCGGCGACCCGCTGTCGCTCGACGTCGTCGGCGTGCAACATGCAAAGGACGGAGAGAACGTTGAGCTTGTCCACGTGCAGTTCGCCCAAAACACCATCTCGGAGCCGCCGCAGATGACCGTGCTGCACCACGGCAAGGTCCCCGTACCACAGGACCTCAAGCAGAACATAGCGACGCTGCAAAGCGACGGCCCAACCTCGCTGAAGCAAGTCGAGTCCATCAACAAACAAGTGGGCGACTGCACCGCAAAAGCGATATACAAATTCGCAAAAGAAAACCACTTCAGCGTCGACGACGACATTGACCTGATCGGATCTTCCGGATGCCTAATAGACGAACAGCCACAAGACCAGGACGCCCCCGATAGCAGCCCGGATCCGACAGAACTCGACGACCTGTCAATCGTCGCCGCGAAAACAAACAAAACAACCGTCGGCGATTTCCACAGCTCCGCTGTCGCCTCAGGACTCCCTCATGACTCTCTATCAAATACCTTCGACAACCTGCTCGAAGGCCAAGCGGATAATTCCGGAGTCGTCGAGAGCGCCAAGGGGCCTCTGAACGTTGCCTTTGCCTCGTTCGAAGGCTGCGTCGGAAGACCGCTGAGCGCGCACGACGAGGACGAGAATGAGAAGACGGGGCTCGTGGGCCACGTTCAGTCTGGAGACAATTACTTCGAGCTGAGACGTAAAGTCGTCAAGTTCTGGGGCGAGTGCCCGTCAAATCTGGTCGCGCCGACGCAGCAGCTGATTGTAGAGTCGGAGTGTTGAAAGTAGGCAAGCATGCAAGCGAGCGAGCGCAGCTCCTCAGGCATGCGTACATGCATTGGTGCGAAGAATATACCCGAGACGTAAAGAGACGGTCTCCTTGGAGCATGATGGGAGCGTGATCTTGGGAATTTTATTTGGCGTTTTGATGTGGCGAAATCTTCAGGGCGCGGATCAGAAGCCGGCACCTACTTGATGCACACTTATAAAATAGAGACAGGAATCACCCTGATGTTTCCTTGAAGTCAGATGAGGGATCAAGAGAAGTAAAGAGCCGGGTTGTTTACCGCCTTATTGACGTGCCTAACTCGGATTTATTCGCATTGCCTTACAGACTTGCCGTCTCGACCACCCAAGACACTAGTTGGAGGCTCACCAACGTTGTCTCGCCTTCTCTGCCACCGCCCACATGGACACAAGGAATGTGTAAGAACAACTGCACGCACATGTTCCGTCAAGGATTCAGACGAATCACAGCATTCTTTATTTGTCTTCCCCTCGCCAATAAGCCCCCGCACCTCCAAAGTCAATGTTTCCGTCTCACTTACCCGTTGTGCTATCCCCGCTCTTGATCGGTCTTGGGACGAACTACGATCTATAGATGCATACAGTTCAGGCAGGATCCGCGGTATGATTGGCTTGGAAATTCGAGAGTGAGATGCTCCTAACCATTGACGAAGTCCCAAGAAAACATCACTTGTCCAGAACCTTTGCTCTCCCGCTGATATTATTCGTCGGCAACTATAACGGCATCCATCTAGCCGCGTCTATATAGCTGCAATCACTACCGAACACCAAAAGACAGCTTCTCTTCAGAATGTAAAATCAGTGGTCCAGTCTTGATTCCTTCACAGCCCCGAGAACATTACAACATCACGATGATCCAGTGGGAGTTGTCTGCTGCTGTGGCAGCTTTGCTCGTCGTCTATGGCATTGCCCGTCTACTCTCGATTGGACAGCGACCCAAAGACTACCCACCTGGGCCACCCACGCTACCGCTATTGGGCAATATCCATCAGGCAAGTCAACCATCGCCGTCGACTCTGCTTCAAAGCATCTCGAACACCGTACTGACGACTTGCAGATGCCCGCGAGAGATGCACACCTGCAATTCGAGAAATGGGCACGCGAGTATGGTAAGTCGCCGAGTCATTCCAATTTACTCCTCATGGGTGACCGATGGGTACTGACTGTGATTGTAGGCGATGTGTACAGTCTCATGCTCGGGTCGAAGACCTTGATAGTGCTCTCTAGCGACGTTGCGGTCAAGGAACTGCTCGATCGCAGAAGTGCTACCTACTCGGACAGGCCTGAGCTGTACATCGGCCAAGACTTGTGTTCGGGTGGTTTGAGGATGCTAATGATGGTGAGTCGTGTGCCTGTAAAGGTCTGTATAGAAAAAGGCATGTCAGCTAACACAGATTGACAGAATTATGGACCGACGTGGCGAATGGTAAGAAGAGAGAACGGCCACTTGCCACCCACGATCTTTCACTGCTGATCGAACCAAAACAACCCAGATGCGAAAGATGGTGCACAACCTCCTCAACCAGAATGTAGCAAAGAAATACGTCCCTTATCAGATGCTCGAGAACAAGCAGATGCTGAACGACCTGCTCGACACCCCAGACGACTTCCTTGAGCATATACGCCGCTACTCAAACGCGCTGACGACGAGCATGGTCTTTGGCTGGCGCACTCCCACCTATGCGGACGGAAAAATGCAGCAGCTGTTTGATGGCTTCAGCAAGTTCGCGGACATCAACCAGACTGGAGTGGCAGCACTGGTGGATTTCTTTCCCGCGCTGCGATGGCTTCCGGACTGGGTTCTGAAGACGCAGGCGCATGCGAAGGAGTTGCATCGCGAGGAGAAGAGGCTTTATCTGGGCCATTGGATGAAGGCCAAGGAGGAGATCAGGGCTGGCACTATCAGTCATTGTTTCTGTGTTGGAATGGCTGAAGCTCAGGAGAAGGATGGGTTTAGTGATGCACAAGCCGTGAGTATCTTTTCCAACCGTAGCCCAGTGCATGGATCTTGTAGACGACTGTGAGACTGACACGGCAATCCCTAGGCGTACATTTCCGGCACCCTTCTCGAAGCCGGTTCGGACACGACTTCAAGCACATTGTACGCTTTCGTGCAAGCGATGCTGCTCTACCCCGAAGTACAACGCCACGCACAACGTCACATCGACGAGGCCGTGGGTTCCTCCCGACCACCGACCATGGAAGACGAAGCGCAACTGCCTTACGTGAGATGTCTGGTCAAAGAAACCCTGAGTACGTACCTTGCCATGCACCCCAACGCAAACCATCTCGCATCCCTTTCCATCGACTGACCACGGAAACCAAAAAAACACAGGATGGATGCCTACAACAATCCTCGGAGCCGTCCCACACGCCACGACCGCAGATGACAGGTACAAGGGCTTCCTGATCCCCAAAGGCGCCGGGGTGATGAACAACGCCTGGGCGATCAACATGGATTCTTCGCGCGCCCCCGAACCGCGCCAGTTCAACCCAGATCGACACGCGAACGACCACTTGTCTCTTTACGACTCCGCTTCCAACCCCGACGGTACGAATCTTGTTCAGTTAGAAGAATTCTCGCACACCCTCACTTACACATGACAACAGGCCAGAAACGCGATCAGTTCACCTTCGGCGCCGGCCGCCGCATCTGTCCCGGCATGCACGTCGCCGAGCGCTCGTTGTTCCTCGGGATCGCACGCATCTTATGGGCCTTTGACATTTTGCCCAAGATCGGGGCGGATGGCAAGCCGATCCTCCCCGATCAGGAGAAGTTGACGCAGGGTTTCGTGTGCATGCCAGAAATCTTCCCTGCTCGTATCGTCCCCAGGTCTGCCGATCGAGCGGAAGTGGTGCGGCGGGAGTGGAAGGTTTGCGAGGAGACGTTGCTGGATGCTGGGAGTAAGCAGTGGGTTTCTTCGCCGATTTGAGGCTGTGATATGGATTTGATTGATTGCTTCAAAAGCAGCAATGGAAAGCCTTCGCATCAAATTCCGACTTCCCGTTCGTTGTGTTGAAGCGAGGGATTCAGTCGTCCGTCGGGCTCAGGGACAGACCATCGATCCCACGCGAACATTCGTTCCATCATCGACCTCACCATCAATCAACGAACCTCATCAAGCAAACACCAACTCCCCCCCAACATTCCCCACCCTCTCCTCCAACCTGATCTCATTCCTCTGCCAACTCCTCCCATCCCCAGCCTCAACCTCCATCACCGTAGTCCCATCCCTCAACCTAATATCACGACAAGAAGCCCCAAACCCACCTCCCTTCGCCCAAGTAACCTTGCCCCAAGAATTAACAAAACAACCGTCCAAATCCAACCGACTAACCCTCCATTCATTGCCCCGCGAATCAACAGCACACTCCCCAACCAACCACCTGCCCTCCTCGATCTTCAGATTCCGCACGCTAGCCGCATCAGCCAACCCACCCCTAAAAACCACCTCGCGCCGCTTGGCTGTCTTCGCAGCGTGCTCGAGATACGTCCCCGCTGCTTCCTCCACAACCCGCCTCATGTCTTCCAACGGCAATTTCGGTTTGCGGTCGTAGGTCAACAAGCCGTTGGTCTCCTGCTCGATGTCGGAAGTCTGGGTGTAGACGAAGCCGCAGATGTGGCCGCCGTGCACCACGGCGTGGCAGAGGGCGGCGAAGCGGGCGAGGAGGTCTTGCGCAGAAGAGGCGGTGGTGTAGCCCCAGGCGTTGTCGGGTTCCTGGTGTTGTTGTTGTTGGCTGCTGTTGTCGCTGGTGATGTTTACGCCGCCGAATTCCGTGCAGAGGATTGGGGCGGTGGGGTGGTGGGCGCTGCCGGGGTCTGTTCTCTGGGTTTGGGTTTGGTCGTTTGCTTCCGGGGATGCATGCAAGGGTGGCAGGAAGACGGGGCGGCCGGTGGTGGTGATTGATTCGACGGTTTTGCAGCGGTCGGTGAGGACGGGGGCGTCGGCGTAGTCGTGGAAGGTTGTTAGGTCGGTGAGGACGTGCTCCCAGCCGCAGTTGTCGTTGATGGGCCGTGAGGGATCGAGGGTTCTGTGGTGATCTGTTAGTTGACTGAGCGCGAATACCACCAATGAAGGTATTTGGAGGCATACTTGGTCTGGTAATAAAGACTGCGAATGTGGTTCCTGTGATCTGCATTATGATGGAGCTCACTGTATCCCCAGCTCTCATTGACCAACGTCCAGGCCACGACGCAAGGGTGGTTGATGTCCCTCTTGACGGCTTCCGTCCACTCTTGATCGAAGCGGCTCGTCATCTCGCCGCCGAAATCGTAGGAGCTCGCCATCTCGCCCCAGACGAGGAAGCCTAAGCGATCGGCCCAGTAGTGGAAGAGAGGTGCTTCGACCTTTTGATGCTTCCTGCAGCCATTGAACCCCATCGCCTTGCTGAACTCGATATCTTCCTTCAGAGCAGTGGGAGTTGGAGGTGTCATCAAAGAAGTAGGCCAATATCCTTGGTCGAGCAGTAGGGCTTGGAACATTGGGTGGCCGTTCAGTCGGAATGTACCGTCGCCGTTGGCCCAGCTGATCTGACGCATGCCCGTGGTAGTTTTGACTTCGTCAATCAAGTTGTCGGAGTCGTCGAAAAGCTTGAGGATGATGTCGTAGAGCTGGGGGTATTCCGGCGACCACAATGCCACGCCGTTAAGCCACGCCTTGTCGTCTTCGAAAGGCGCTTTGCTGGTGGCTTCTTCGGGCAGGCTGTCCATCTGACCACGAGTCAAACGCATGCCCAAGTTGAGAGCAATGCGCTTCGTAACAGGCAGCTCTGCCTTCGAACTCGTTGCCACCGCGTTACCAGCAAAACTCGATTCGAGCTGCACGCTGTACTTCTTTCCAGCCTTCCTCCCCAATACAGCAACAGTAGCACGCAGCACTCCACTCTCAATATCATCCGAGCGCAGCACAGTACCGCCACCACCGTCCGCCAGCCTAGTAGCAGGCACAACCTCGAGCCAAACATCCTGCCAAACCCCACTCGAAGGCGTATAAAAGATACTCTCCGGCTTCGGGCCCCAGAACTGCTTACCGCGCGGCTGCGTAACATCCGTAGCAGAATCAAACACCCGCAGCGTCAGACGGTGATGACGACGGCGACCACCATCACCCTGCTGCTCCGGCGAAGTCGATAGCACATCAGTAACGTCGACGTCAAACGGCACATGCCCGCCCCGATGGCCTCCCGCATAGACGCCGTCCACCCACACCGTGCACTCGTAATCAACAGCCCCGAACCTCGTAAGCACACGATCCCGCTTTTCTTTCTGCTCGGGCGAGCGCGGGTCGCTGATGTCTCGCTGGTACCAGATGACCTCGTGGGTTTCTTGCACGTTGATGCCCGAGGCGGGCGACTGGAAGACGTATGGGACTTGGATGGGTCGCACAATGTCTCTCGGGAGTCCTTGTAGATGCCATTGCTCATCGAGGCCGGCGTCTGAGTCGTCGAAGGCGAAGTCCCAGGGCCCGTTCAGGGATGTCCATGTTTGTGATGGTCGGACGAAGTCTGGGCGTGGGTACTGCTCTTTGTCGGTGGAGTGAGACATTTTTGGACTCGACGTGTTTGGGTGGTACTTTTTTGGATTTACAAGTCCGAAGACAGAGAGACAATTATTGAGTTCATCGGTCTCAGCAGTAACAACAAGGACTGAATTACGTGTGTAGTAGTCCAGGTGAGTACCTACAACCGCGAGATGGGACAGGTGTTTGGAACGAGGCGGGGTCTTGCGCGTCATTTCACGTCAGGGAGGTGTTTTCGATCGAGCATAGAGGTTCCTTCCCCTTCCCTCCCTCCTCCAACAGTAAAGCATCGAAGAGACAGGACTCTGAAGTAACGCATCAGACTTGACTCGGTCCACCAACTCGGTACCTCTGAGATCCACAAGTATAACAATATGAAGAGAGATACGTTTACTAACTAAACCACTCTCAACAGTACAGTTCAATCGAAAATACTCGGAGTCCGAGAAACATGACCGAATCAATAGTCAAGGAGGTGATGTATTATTAGATACCCTCTTGAGTCCTCTTCCTCATGTCATTAGGCATAGATAGCAGCAGAGATATCACCGCTGTCGTTGAGCGCCACCAAATATAACCACAAGCACAGATAAGCAAACGCAAGGCAGCAGATAAGCAGGCTATCAGGTCCGAATCAGTTCATTAACGCATGCGACCCGCCGTGGCGGTTTCGGTCTCTTATCTCTCTTTCTCTTTCTCTCTCTCTCAGAAAAGTCAGGTATTTAAATCCTCATTCCTCATTCCTCATCCCAATCCCTTCTCAAGACCGAGTGGGGTTTTTTCTTCTCACTCTTCCCAATTTTTTCTAATTGCCGAAGAACTCCAGTCTGACTCATCAGTGCCCGAGCGCACAGTACCCGAAACCAAAGAAGAAAAACATGAAACGCCCAATATGAACATCTACCAATCCAGGAAGCGCCGAGGACTCGCGCAAGACCAGATGGCAGCGAGGGCAGCTGTGAACCGATGCGCCACGCCCCGCGGTCACCAAAAAACTCCCACCAGGGCCCCGGACCCTGTCCTTGCATGACCCAAGAAAAGAAAAGAGAAACATGCCATGTGAGGCATGACGAAGATCAAGACCCTTGCGAAAGTCCAAGCTCTCAGACAAATGTCTCACCTCACCTGGCCAGCAAGTTGACCCAGCTACGCCTCTTCTTCTTCATGTCCCCAGCGGCGTCCGACTTCGCAGAAGCAGCAGTAGCAGCACCTTTCGAGCTCCCTCGCGGCAGAGCTTTCCTATCCTTTGACGAAGGAGCTTGCGACGCGGACCTCGATTGCGACTCTTCCATGCGGGCCAGCCAGTCGGTGAATTCCAGTTCGCCCGGCGCGGAAGCGGTCGACGCAACGGAGACGTCCCGTCTGAGCGAAGGGCGGGCCATGCTCAGAGGTCTGCTGAAACGAGGCGAGGAGCTGCGAGCGGGCATTTTGCCGGCTGCGATGGAGGAGGATGAAGACGAGGAGGAATGCGAGAAGCGAGGCCGGCGGGTGCTGTACGGGGCTTCGTCTGAAGATGAGTCGAGGGAAGAGAGCGAGAGGTTTGGGCCGGAATGGAAGGAAATTGCTTCGACGGGTGCCGGGACCGGGTCTTGGAATCGTACTGTGCGTTTGGGCTTGGGTGTTGAGGAGGATGTGATGGAGGAGCGGCCGCCGGTGGAGTGGATGGAGGATTGGTCGGCGCTGGTGTAGGTGCTGTCGCTGGCACTGCCGCAGACGCTGCTTGGAAGACCGGAATTCATTTTTGCCGGAGAGTGTGAGTTGAACTTTTTTTCCTTTTCTGTTCTTTCCTTGTCGTGGGTGTTTCGCGTGTGGATGAGTTTCGATGGTTTTCGTTATGAATTCCTTTTGTGGGTATATTTCAAATTTTGGAAAATGTCGTGAAGTTTTCGTCGTTGGTGTATCTTCGTTGGATATATCAGAGTGTCGAGCTAAGTAGGAAGAGGTATGGCTCAGGCAGTGATTATCTGCAAGAAATAAAAATGTCCGAGGAAGGATGTTACGAGGTAAGACAGAAAAGACGGCGATCCTGGTCTGCGGAGGAATGCAGCAGTAGCAATAATAATAGTGAGAGGTTAAGCAAGGCTCACAGGTGAGACGAAGGCTTGGAGGTGAGCCGTGTCCGGCTTGGGTTTATGCAGGTTATACGGGGATCACACGAGGATCAAGGTAACTATAGCAAGGTGGTCGGTAGCTTCGGGCAGTCATAGCGGGCAGGACAGGGCACGGCGAGGCACTGTGCACGATCGGACGGGACACGATCCAGATGGGTGGAGTCGAGGACTCTTCGTGCCTAGATGGATCAAAGTGGCCAGGGCTTGGTTGAGAAAATGTAAATCGCTTGCAGCGTAGAGGCATGTGCCAGAATGATTTGCTTTGCTTTGCCGTGGAAGGGCAAGATGGGGCTGGGCCAGACTCACGTGGGCGTGCAGTGGTGAGCATGCAACGAATAGAGTAGTACAGTAGTTACGCCTCGTTTAACAAATAACTTGCTTGCGAAGCGAGAGAGGGACAGCGAAGAGAAGAAAAAACCCGCTGCTGTCTGTCCACTTCCATGCTACCTACCGCCTACAGTACCGCGTACATGGTACTACTGCAATGCAGCAACAGCTCGAGCATTCTGGTACAGTACCCGTGTTGCATAAATAGATCATTATTGATGATGATGTGCTCAATCGCCAGCAGGGATCAGGCGGCTACGCGAGCGGCAGGTTGCATGTTGCATGTCGGTGTTGCACTTGTTCGCGTGGCATGCCATGAAAATAAACAATAATACTCCTGTCGTCCCTTTCACCAGCAGAGCTTACTTCATGTGCTACTTTACCATCGTAACACCAGGAACATGACCACGATCTGACCGATGATGATGATGATGATGATGATGATGATGATCATGGTGATGTCGCTTTAGCCTTCACCTATTCGCAATACTCGCATTTTTCGACTCGCCTAGTGCTGCGCCACCGAGTGCGCCAAACGCCGTGGGCGGCGGCATTACATTTTCGTCGCTTCCGGGCTGAGCTTAGTCTTTGCTAGGTAACTAACCCTGAAACCCTTCAACGGTCTTCTTCACGATTCACAAATCATACACCTGAGCCATGGTTCACAGCAGCGGCGCCCATCATCGCCCTAAACCAGTTCCTGCCATCGCCCGCCCGCCGTGCATCATCTCGCATCCCGAAAATGCCGTGTTACATTGGCCCACGTTTCCTAAGGGGGACCTCACTCAACTTGCAGTACCTGGCAATAATTCTTGTACTGTACTCGCGATACTAACACCCTGGTCCGCCACTCACTCACTACTGCTACACCCGCTAGGCGACGATGACAACAACATCAGCCACTCGCTTGGTTATGCGCCGGGACTTGTGCTTACTGTTCAGGCACACACTGAGCTAATGCAGACAGTGGCCTGACCGACTACTGCACGCCGGCAAGACGTGGCCACGCTTTCATATATTAAATCGTTACTACCAAGCCTGCCTAAACCAGCAATGTCCAAACTCCTAATCCGTCGTCTGTTCTTGTTTTCGTCTCGTGGTCCTTTGCATTTCCCATTTCATCAATTCATCACTCGGCTAGTTCTGTACCCCGCCATTACTGTGACACCCCCCTGTCTTCGTCTTCCATTCCACTCCCTTGACCTCCAGTTCCAAGCTTCTCCTCCCGTCCTCACCCTCATCGCATCCCTGACACTCTCCTCGCCTTTGCACTTTCAGCCGCATCCGCCATCAGCTGTTCCTCCATGTCCATCTCCTCGCTTGTCGGCAAGCTAGAATTCCGCCCCACCATGGATGCGCGAAGCAACCAGGTAGAAAGCGCCGACACATCTGCCGCCGTTGGCGTGCTCAACGTCTTCGCTTGCTTCGGCGCCCGCCTACATGTAGCCATGCGAAACGAGAGAGCCGCTTTGCGCAGGTGCCTAACGTAGCTGCTCGCCGACGAGTCTCGTCTCATGGCACTCTGACTTTCCACTTCTTCCTCGTCGTCGGAGAATTCGAAAAATGACCCGGCCGGCCTCTCCTTCTCGCACTTGGCCTCGCTTGACGAAGCCGCCGACACGTTACGCGAGTGTACGCCGACACTGCTCTTTGAGCTGCTGCCGTGACTGTCGACGCTGGTGTCGGTGCTGTAGATGCTGCTCGACCTTGAACCCGACATGCCAGCCATGACGCTACTGCCAACTGATGCAGACCGGTAGCTGAGGGCGCTGCCTGTCGAGCTCGACTTGCGAGTATAAGGTTTGTTGCGCAGAGATCTCATGCTGCTCTCGCTGGGACTGCACACCTTACTCGCCCAGTCGTCCAGAGCACTGCTCTCGGATGACAAAGGCGAGTCAAAGTCCGCAATGAAGTCGCTACTCAGCCGGCGGGAGTCAAAGTCCTCGATTAGACCTTGCAGGCTCAAGCTGGCCCTCTGAACGGCAAGATGTGTATCGCGTCGGCATTTATGGGCCTCCGCTTCCTTGCTGTAGACACTGCTTGGCCGGCGAGAACGATTGTGCAGGCTGTTTGTCATCTTGGGCTCCTCCACAGCATTGTCGTCTTCCGGGATGATTGGCAGCGGCTTCATGAGATTCAACTCCAGTTGTCGCTGGAGCCGGTACGCCGCGAGGTCGGCATCGTAAAGGGCTTGCTCCACAATGCCATACCAGTCGTCGCTGTCGTCGCTGGTCTGCGCCAGCTGCTGCTGCCTAGCGCCCTCAAAGTATTGATCAAAAGACATGGCGGCCAGCCGCTGATTGAAGTGAATGAAGGTAAAGTAGTTGGTGTTTGAGGGAGCGAAAGCGAAGGGATGAGTGAGAGCTTGCACAACCAACAATCACATCGAGGTCGAGACTCGGTCCTACCTATCTACTCAACCCGCCATTAGGCCGTGGAGTTTACATCGCAAAGAAACTCCCACACCTCAAGGCCAGATCAGAGATCAAGAGTAGGTCATTCCCCCCTAATTGCAAAGAGTACCGCAGGTTTTTTCTGGGCCTGGTACCAGGGGCTCGCAAGTATTGACAAAGAATGCTACCGAACTACAGTGCCGCAAAACTGCTGGAAAAACATCGACAAGATCTTTAGATCTCCATCTTACAGGCGGTGTCCAAAAACGCCTCCCGTGCCACCCGCGACCACCAGAACCCAGGCTGGTGGGAAAAAGCGTCGATCGGGCACCCGCCAGCGCGGCACGATACTTCAGCCCGCAAAAAATGATAATGGGCAATTCACACAACGAAACCGCCCATGATGTGGTAAGAGCCAATACTCCAATCGACGACTTCACAACCATCCACCACGGGGCGGCAGCCAAAGAAACTACCACCAAACAGCAGCAGCGGAAGTTTGTTCGAACGAACCTAGAAGCTCTGCTGCTAAGCCAGCATGAAACGCCTTTCTCCTGAAGAAAGGGCCTCGGTCGGACCTAACATCCACTCCACTGGGCGGACCAGAGAGAGATGATCACCGCCGGCCTCAAAGCCGTCGAGGCCGTGAAGAGATCCTAGCCGACGTACTGGAGTTCGGGACCCGTACCACGGTTCAAGATTCATCAGCAGTAGCAGCCCGAACCGAACAGTGAGGTGATTGCGGAGCCCAGGCGTCCGGAGAGCTAGAAGATGCCGCGCCCAGGTTGCGACCGCCGAGGTCCTCAGGTCCCGCGAGGCCAGCCAGGAGTGCCGTGTTCTTAGTGCCGAAAGATAGGTCTCAGGTTCCTGGGAGTCTTAGGAGGCCAAGACCACTGGAAATGGTGACTTTAATTTGATCAACAATCGATGCAATGCAGCACGACATGATTCGTCTCATCACCCATAACTATGCCGACTGGACGGCCTCTTTTCACGATTGCCCATGACAAGCCGAATTATTGGTCATGCCAGAGACCTATAAGACCCGGTCCGCTATATGGCGGCTTACCGGCGCCCGAAGCGGGGATTCGTTCTTCACGAGCCGTCAGATTGTCTCACATCGCCGAAGTCTATCTAGGCCAGGCACAAGCGACGTTCGTCTTTCTCCTGGTGTTCCCATCCCATTGCCCCGCCCGCGCGGGCAGCTTCAACTTTCCCAAGTAGGGTCTTATGGCTGACCCTCAACTCGGTACGCTATGTGAGTTATGAAGTCGCACCTTACTATCCGATCTTTACGATGACAGTGTTCACAATGCTGCCTTTTTCACACCAACGACGCGAGTCCACGAAGAGGGAAAAAGGGTCCCAGCCCGCGAAGCGAGCAATCAAGACTGCTGAGCGATTATACAATGTCTATCGTCGCGAAAGTACATTGTACGGTCTTCACGTTGCTAACTAATGATACTACGGCTCTACTACACTCATGACTCGAGTCTACTGTACTAAAGAAGGACGATCATAAGCACCGATCTGCCGCTTCTGGAAACAAAGTACGAAACTCTTTGACGCTGTTCGGTCGAGCTAGCTACCTAGCGAGCCAGCGAATTCCTTTTTGAGTAATTACTCATCCTTCGAGCACGAAAATCTGGTCTGTTCCTGTTGATGTTTACTGCAAGATGTCGCGTGAGGGATCTGCATTGGCCCGAGGACAACGGCTACTGGATCTTACGAACCCGTTTCGAAATACGTCGGTCACAACGATTCATGCGTTCAGGATGCAAGACTTGTGATCGTATTGAGGTAACGTGTGGATGACCAAGTAAGACGACTAACCATTCTATTGACAACGCTCTGCGGAGATCTTTCATACATCACAGCACAGTAACCATCCGCTGCCTTAACCTATCGGCTCCTCGAGTCTCGTCTCGTCTCAATTAACTTCACGCCGCAGCTCCGGGCTCGAAGTGTGCGAGAATCATACGAGTCAAACGAACAGCTTTAGCCGCAACAAATGATTAAAGAAGCCCGCGAAATCATGCCCTCATAGCAGCATCATCGGCTAAACGAAACACCGCAATCCTACCTCTAACTTTCGACCTCAACTCCAACTCCCTCTTTCGCCCACCCGCCAGACCGCGTCCAGCATTGAACGACCACATGCTGAGACAACAAGCGCAGTTGTATAGCTACGATGGCGTCTTTTTGCAACAGCATCGACTGGACGCCACGTGTTTCAGCCACTGCGTCCTCCTAGTCGCCCACTGCCGCCCTACCTGACCCTACTCCAATCCTGCATCCATCTCACGATCCTTCTCAACCTGCCCTAGCCTAATCCTGCTGCCCTGCCTCTCGACCCGCCTTCCTATCCTGGAGAACCCAGGAACCTAAAACACAGCTGTGACAACTGGACTCGAGAAGCAGCAATACATTAGGACGCCAGAAGGACCCGGAGGCCAGTCAACGATAAAACATGCCGCGGTACAAACGTGTGGAAGTATCAGAGTTGGAGGGTCCTTGATCGACAATACTACAGGAAACGTCCCGTGGGTTGACTACGGAGTGTAAAGTGAGTTTGATCGGTATGAGGAGTGACTTTTCTCTACTGGGTTGGGGACTTTTGCGTAGTGGATGAATAGGTGAGTGAGAAGCTGTGGCTCCGGATTGTGCTCCCTTCTTCCGGCTCTCCGTTTTGTCATGTGCTTTTGCTTTTGCTGAGTTGTTTGTCATCTTTTATCCTACTTTAGGCACTTGGTTGGTTAGCTGTTCTGTGGAGAACGAGAGTGGTTTGTGTGCTTGGCTGACTACTCCTCGAAGACTCGTTTATGGAACACCTGTCATCCTCGGCTGTAGTGGAAAGTAGTAAGTACTGGAACCATCTTCCCCCGTAACAAAGTCTTAACGCTTCAAGACACCAGGTATGTATATCGATCTCTCCGAGTCTCGAAAGATCAAAACGCCTCAGATCCGATGGCGGCCAAGGAGACGCGAGCAAACAAATCTATCATCGACCATAAAATCAATCGAGACTTCCCTTTTTCTGTGAAAGAAGCAATGCATCTCAAAATCCGAACTGTGGACAACACCAGCCTATCCAAGGCGGCCCTAGACCACAATTCATATCAAAGCTCGATTTCCATCATAATCTCCCCATCCTCATCCGGCTCCTCCGTCTGCCGAAACCCCAACGCCTCGTAAAACCCAAACGGCGAGTCCTCCGCTCTCACTCGTTTCCGCGCACAGCCCTCTTTGGGAGTAGACATGACCCCCAACCGTTCGGCTGCAGGATACGTCGTTTTGACATGCTCGATGGCCGCGCGCACGACATCGTGGCCGTAGCCGCGTCGTTGGTAGGGGGCGGCGATCATCAGGCGCCAGATGTAGTAGCCGGAGGTCGGGGGCCAGAGGGCGAGCATTAGGAAGCCGATGGGGGAGGAGGAAGAGGTGGTGGTGGTGGTGGCGGTGTTGGCGGTGTTGGAGGTATTGTTGGAGCCGGCGATTTCGATGGTGTCAGTGGTGTCGTTTGCGTAGATTGCTCGCATCCAGGCGTCTTCCGAGTAGTGGCCTTCGCACATGGACATTGGGTTCGGGGCTAGGTTGCCGGCTTGGGAGGGAGGGAGGCGGAGGTTAGCGACGGCACGCCAGTTGGACTCTGTTATTTCACGGAGGGAGATTTTTGAGGGGGTAGATGTGTTGCGGGGAGTTGATGTTTCTGTTGTTTTTGATGATGTTGCTGTTGATTTTGCTGTTGACTTTGCTCTTGCTGCTTGGTAGGTGTCGCTGGCGTCGTTGTACTTGTTGTCGTTACTGTTGTCCGCCATTGTACTGTCGGTGGAGATTTCCATGTCAATTGGAGGAATGGTACTTTCCTTTTTCCAATTCTTCTTTGCTTTCACTTCTCATTCGAGAACTATGTCTTCGGATGCAGACGACAAGAGGCAAGGACCAGATGGCTAATATCAATCCTGTGCAGTAGTAAGCTGACATTATATGTCCCATGGCTTTGGTTCAGACCAAAAGGCTGATGATCCAGAATGAATCATCCCGAAGCTTTAGAGCTAGGTTAAGGTTAGCAACAACGTTGATGTAGTCCATGTCCTACACTCGTATTGTGAACCAATAGAACATAACGAGGACAGAACCTCTTCGGCCGTCTCCAGCATCGTTCGACGTTTGATGTCGAGAGACACACCCGCGGGTCTCGATGATGAGCCGAGACAAAATAGTTCTAGGCCGACCTCCGCTCTAGTCGATTGGACAGCAAATTTGTAGTCCCGACAGAAGCGTCAGAACCGATGTGTACTCGAGCCTATAAGCAGAGGCGAGTTTCTTTCATACGGCATGAGAGGTCGACGGTCTTGAGTGAGTCCATGCGGGAAGAAGAGTGAGGTCTGAGATGAGGCGGCTTCCCAAGTCGTGGAGTTAACCGTTGGCCTCGGCGCACATGCGTAAGCAGCAAAAGTGAAGTAGGCTGACCACTTAGCGCTCATACTAACAAGGAAGCAGTGGACATCGAAAGAGTCTAGGCTCAGGAGGCACTGTTTTGCTCATCTTCACAGTCGAGCACTGCCGGACCAAAATCAAGTACGAGTTGATCTACAGTTATGTAAGGCGGTAAGTGTTACCACGCACATCTCGTTGATTCGTGCGGTAATACTCTATACAGCAAACTCAACCGCATCTCATTGTTTTTACGTGACTAAGATACGGCCTAAGGCGGCAGACTCAATGGAACATTACTAACCACACAAAAGGTTCTGGTCACAGCGCATCGACCAGAACATGTCTAACCGCCTTAGCATCCTTAGTCAGTCAGGGCGTCCTCGAAAGAGATGTTGATACTGGTTTGACGTTCTTAGCTAGGAGGCATAAAAAGAACTACTTTATACACGAAGCGCCCCGCGGTACGGGGTTGTGTAGCAAACTTCTGGTGTTTGTATTGCCGTGTAGCAAACTTATGTCAGGTCAGCGGTTCAAGAGGCCAATTGCACGGGTATCAGTGACCTTCGTAGGTTAATAGCACTAATCTCTATACAAGCAATCTAACGTCCGTGGCGAGCGTGAGAGGCTGACACAAATACCGCTTACCAGCTTGTGATATCGAGCTTCATCAATATCTAGAAAACACAGACGACGTGCTCGCCACTCTTCTCGTCCCGGACTTACTAATGTGACCGACAACCAGCGAGCCTTAGCATCGGAGATGTCAAGATACAGGCGTGGCTTGTTACGGCCTGTCGACAAAAATATGATCGAGGACTGGAGAGATGCAATTCCAGCCGTAAGAAGTCAATTCGCAGAACGTATGCGGACCTGACGCAGCGTCGACTGAATGTCGGAGCAAAATGATGTCGATGGATGCATGCTGCCACTCTGCCACCGTATTGGCGAGTGATCAGCTCATGACATACGAGACGAAACAAGTGATTCTTCCATCACACGTCGAAGAATCCTGGATGAAAGTCCACCAAGTCCGTGCAAAGCGGTCTCCATAGTCCATGTCGAATTCTCCAAGCTCGAAACGCAATCGCGAGGCGAAGATAGAGATGTGACCACAGCTGATTCCCGATCTATCAGAGAACTCAGTACGAGCATAGTCAAGATTGGGTGCCCAGCAACGGGTCGAATCGCTCTATGCTCAGCGCGAAAACAGACTCACTATCCGAGGTAGCGTGAGTCTGCCGTTAAGTAATGTTTTTGTAAGCTGGCAATGTTTGTAGAAGAAGAAGAAGCCAGCGCGAAGGCGAGAGAAGCGTTGCGTTTTGAGGTGTTTTGCTAGCGCCGGCAGAGACGGGAATGAGCGGGATTGCGGGAAGTGGCGATGTGGTTGGCTGGAGCGTGTAGTGGGAGAGCGAGCAGCTACGGCTACGTGGAGGGTAAACTGGATTGGGAGGGAGACATAATAGAAGTGAAGCAGCGTTGTTGCCGTCCTATATCTGACTAGACCCGTCAATAACTCTCTCCCGACTCCTGACCTTACCCTCCGCAGGCCATATCACAGGCCACGTTTTTGCAGCCACATCGTCTTAGCCGTAGTTGCACGAGCGAGTACCTAGTCAACGGCCTCGAACAAGCCGACCGCCTCGCCTCGTAGATCTCACGACACCATCCACAACCGCTACCTTCTCCTTCCACCACTCACACTCTCAACATCATGGATTACGAGGCGCTTAAAGAGCAGTGGTCCGACATCGAGGACCGCGATGGCGTCCGCCTGTCATGGAACACCTTCCCTTCGACCCGCATGGAAGCCAGCCGTCTGGTTGTCCCTATCGGTGCCCTCTACACACCTCTGAAGGAGAAGACCGACGAGACACCCCTCCTCACATACGAACCCGTTACCTGCAAGCCGCCATGCCGAGCTGTCCTCAACCCATTCTGCCAGGTTGACATGCGCGCGCGCATCTGGATATGCCCATTCTGTCTGCAACGCAACAACCTCCCACCTCATTACAAGGACATCAGCGAGAATGCCATCCCACCCGAGCTGCACCCCGGCAGCACCACAATCGAGTACAGACTTGCACGACCCGCGCCTACGCCGCCCATTTTCCTGTTCGTTGTCGACACATGCCAGGAGGAGGATTCGCTGAGGGCACTTAAGGACAGCATCATCATGTCGCTAGGCCTCTTGCCGCCTAACGCATTGGTCGGTCTGATCACATTTGGCACCATGGCCATGGTCCACGAGCTGGGATACACGGAATGTGCGAAGTCATACGTCTTCCGCGGAAACAAGGACTACACAGCCAAGCAGGTCCAGGAAATGCTTGGTCTGATCGGTGCGCCTGGTGGCAGGCCGAACATGCCGCCTGTTCAGCAGCCGGGTAGGCCTGCAGCGCCAATGGGTGGTGCTCAGACGAGATTCCTGCTTCCGGTGCAGCAGTGCGAATTCCAGCTCACCAACGTCCTGGAGGGTCTGCAGAAGGACCCGTGGCCAGTCACAAACGAGAGGCGTAACGTTCGCTGCACTGGTGTTGCGCTGACTGTTGCGACGGGCCTGCTCGAGACCAGCTTCCAGAACTCTGGCGCAAGGGTTATGCTCTTCACTGGAGGCCCGGCCACTGAGGGCCCTGGTATGGTTGTCAGCGCCGAGCTCAAGGAACAGATCCGTTCGCACCATGACATCGACCGCGACAACATCAAGTATTACAAGAAGGCACTCAAATTCTACGACAACCTCGCAAAGCGCGTTGCGCACAATGGTCACGTTGTCGACATCTTTGCCGGCTGCCTCGACCAGGTTGGTCTGCTCGAAATGAAGGGACTGCCCAACACTACTGGTGGCCACATGATTCTCACCGACTCCTTCACATCCTCCATGTACAAGCAGTCCTTCGCCAAGATCTTCGACACCGATGCGGATGGCAACCTTGCAATGGGCTTCAACGCTTCGCTTGAAGTATTGACCACCAAGGAGTTGAAAGTGACTGGTCTGATCGGCCACGCTGTGAGCCTGAACAAGAAGTCCAGCTCCGTTGGTGAGACCGAGTGCGGTATCGGCAACACTTGCAGCTGGAAGATGTGCTCTATCGACCCTTCAGCAAGTTACGGTATCTACTTTGAGATCGCTGGCCAGGGTGGTCCTGCAGCGGCAAACATGCAGCAAGGACCACAAAAGGGACTCATCCAGTTCCTGACATACTATCAGCACAGCTCCGGACAATATCACCTTCGCGTGACAACTGTTGGCCGTAACATGAGTGGACCATCCGGCGACCCTGCCATCGCGCAATCTTTCGACCAGGAAGCCGCTGCAGTCCTCATGTCACGTATCGCAGTCTTCAAGGCTGAAGTCGACGATGGCCCTGACGTTCTCCGATGGGTTGACCGCATGCTCATTCGCCTCTGCTCACGCTTTGCTGAATACCGCAAAGACGACCCCAGCAGCTTCCGCCTGGAGAAGAACTTCACTCTCTACCCTCAGTTCATGTTCCACTTGCGTCGCTCGCAATTCTTGCAGGTCTTCAACAACTCACCCGATGAGACAGCCTTCTACAGGCACGTGCTGAACCACGAGGACGTTGGCAACTCGCTCGTCATGATCCAGCCCACACTCGACAGCTACAACTTTGACCAAGATGGCGCAGTACCCGTGCTGCTCGACTCGACCAGCATCCAACCCCAGACTGTGCTTCTCCTTGACACCTTCTTCCACATCCTCATCTTCCACGGTGAGACCATGGCCGAATGGCGCAAAGCCGGTTACCAGGACCAGGAGGGCTACGAGAACTTCAAGGAGCTTCTCGAGACTCCCAAGGAGGATGCAAGGGTATGTGATTTTCTGCCACCCGCAATCTACATCAATATACTGACTCTATCTACAGGATCTCATCCAAGACCGTTTCCCTCTTCCCCGTTTCATTGTTTGCGACGCCGGCGGATCGCAAGCTCGCTTCCTGCTCGCCAAACTCAACCCGAGCACGACGCACACTTCCAGCAGCTACGGTGGCGTCACGCAGACTGCTCAGACGATTTTCACCGACGATGTCAGCCTGCAGACCTTTATGGATCACTTGATGAAATTGGCCGTCAGCGGAACGAACTAGGAAGCAGTGTAGTCGGCGGGAAAGCATTGGGAGCGAAGGCGCAGGGGGTTTAGATGATTTCATTAGGATGGCAGTGAATAATGCCAGTGTTTTTCTGATGATGATCGAAGTATCGAACGATATTGTGCAGAAGCGTTGGCTGAGATTGGTTGAGCATGGTAGCGCTGTACTGTGCTTGATGTTGAAGCTCGAGTACTGTAATCTCCAATTTCCGAGTCTCCAATTCTCCAATTCCGAGTGAGGTGATGGGTAATAATGTTAAGGTAAGCGTCGGTGGGTCCTTGCGAAACAGATGGGCCGAAAGGAGTAATCGAGGGCGACGGATCTCGGAGTTGGCACGAGCCTCGGACAGTTTGATCATTGTTGGTGCTGATTACGATGACCCCGCTGTGATTGGACCTTCCGTCACTCGCGCAATAATTTGGAAGGGACGGCCTCGAGTCGATGAATGGCCTCATCTTCATTCAGCTCGTCTCACATCGTCCTCTCCTTCTGCTCACCACCAACATTGTCCTCCTCACCTATCTACCTACCTCTCCTCCTCGACTCCACATACTGTATATCGGCCATACGCATCCCCTTCTCACACATATCACAACGCCGCCACTCCCCCCTCACCTCCGACTCGCCATCATCCCGAGTCGCAACCACCACCGCCGCCAACCCACCATTGACCTGACCTGACCCGACCATACCACCGTCCTCCGCCGCAGCCATGTCCTTCTCCTCTCTGGTCTCTGACCTCACCTACCGCGACCGCCCCAACCCCAACGCAGATGCCCGCTCGCAAATCTCAAGAGCAAAGTCATACGCCTCTACAGCTGCCACCAGCGTCAGCATCACCGGAGACATCTCCTCCCAGCTCCATGGCGGTTACAGCCATCCTCTCGCCCGCTCATGGCAGGCAGAGCGTCAGCTCACCAAGTCAATGCTCATATACCCAATCTTCATCACCGACAAGCCCGACGACTGCGAGGTCATCTCTTCCCTCCCCGGCCAGAAGCGTGTCGGCCTCAACAAGCTCGTCCCACTCCTCACACCTCTCGTGGCAAAGGGCCTGAAGTCCGTCATGCTATTTGGAGTTCCTCTCGCTCCTGACGCAAAAGACGCCCTCGGCACCGCCGCCGACGATCCCAATGGCCCCGTCATTCAGGGCATCCGTCTGATTCGCAAAGCCTTCCCGCGCCTCTTCATCAACGCAGATGTCTGCATCTGCGAGTACACCAGCCACGGCCACTGCGGCATCCTGCACGAGGACGGATCCCTCAACAACCAGCTCTCGGTTGAGCGTGTGTCCGACGTCGCAATGGCCTACGCCGAGGCCGGCGCCCACTGCGTCGCACCCTCAGACATGAACGACGGCCGCATCCGCGCCATCAAGCTCAAGCTGATCGAAGCCGGCATCGCCCACCGCGTCCTGCTCATGTCTTACTCTGCGAAGTTCTCCGGCTGCCTCTACGGTCCTTTCAGGGAAGCAGCTGGCTCCACGCCCTCCTTCGGCGACAGGCGCTGCTACCAACTCCCGCCCGGCGGCCGCGGTCTCGCGCGCCGCGCTATCGTGCGCGACATCGGCGAGGGCGCCGACATCATCATGGTCAAGCCCGCTTCGCAGTACCTGGACATCATCTCGGACGCGAAAGAGATTGGTAAGGACATGCCTGTGGCTGCGTACCAGGTCAGTGGCGAGTATGCGATGATCTGCGCCGCGGCCCAAGCGGGTGTGTTCGACCGCAAGACGATGGCGTTTGAAAGCACGGAGGGCATCCTGCGAGCTGGCGCGAACATTGTGATTTCATACTTCACGCCCGAGTTCCTCGACTGGCTGGAGACGTAAGGAAATGGGCTGGAAGATGGAACAAGACACCACATTATGGAGCAAGGAGTGAGGAAACGGACAGGGCCATGAAGAGCAGCAGGAAGGTACACAAGAAGAGCACGTCGGAACCGTGGCGTAACGCGACCTCTGCAGTCACGACACGAATGAGTCCCGCCCAAATGGAAAGGGCAAGGGAACAAAAAATTATCAAATACCCACATAACACGACGGCTTCTCTGTCGATGCATTCAAAATCGGCTTGACCGATGAATTCCCTACTCTACGGAAGGCTGCACGAAGGACTTTTTTCCCCGACTGCCGCAAGCAATATGCCTCTGTCGTGAGTCAACTTGTGTGATGTTCCATTTCGGACAACTTCTTGTCATCGTAGGTTCTCCGCACTTCGCGATGAATTGACTTTCCGTTTCTTTCGGCTGCCGGTTAATCGGGCTGCAGCTTTCAGCGGCCGACAGCTCATATCGCACTCACTATACGCCGTCGCATACTGGTACTTATAGAACAATGTAGGTTTGTTTTCGCCAGGCTACGGCACTTTCTATTCACTTCGCCGAAGCTTCCCTCCCTAGCCATGTATTGCAATCTTGTATCACTTGCGACTGTGTCGTTACTAACAACATGGCCTTCTCATTCGCATGCCAAACTAATCGGGAATGCTACCACGCCCATGGTCGATCTCGGATACGCCCAGTATAGAGGTAACACCAGTCTCACTGGCACAAACGTCTTCTACGGTATCCACTACGCCCAACCGCCAATTGGCGAACTTCGCTGGCGGCCTCCGCAGGACATCGAAACCCGGAACAACTACAAACCAACTGAAGTCCTCAACGCCGAAAGTCCTGGTCCATCTTGCGTCCAAGGAAACCCAGCCTGGCGCCCACCCCAACGAGACAACACGACTGCCGTCCCGCAGACCGGCGAAGAAGACTGTCTGCGTCTCGATGTCGTCGTCCCGACCGCACCGAAAGAGCCTTTGCTCCCTGTGTTGGTGATGATCCACGGCGGCGGTTTCACCCAGGGAAGTTCGTACGCGGTTCCGGGCTCGGCGATGGTCAACACTTCGGACGGATCGATGATTTACGTTTCGTTGCAGTATCGGTTGGGCGTCTATGGGTTCCTCTCTAGTGTCGAGGTGAGGGAGAATGGAAAGGCGAATGTTGGCCTTTTGGATCAGAGGGCGGCGTTGGGATGGGTTCAAAGGAATATCAGGGCGTTTGGGGGCGATCCGGCGAGGGTTACGATTATCGGTGGGAGTGCTGGGGGGAGTTCTGGTGAGTCGTGATTGAAATGGGAATGACTGATCGGGTTTTTGCTGACTGTTTGAATAGTGATGGATCAGATGAGTATGTCAGTCCGTTGACTTCTGACTGGGCTGCAACTAACTCTTGGTAGTCATGTATGGTGGTGTTTCCACTCCGCCCTTCAGAGCCGCCATCTCTGAGTACCCATGGTGGCAATCGTAAGTCTAGCTATTCCTTTGATGTATCGATCGGCAAGCACTAATCACCACCCTCCTCTCAGCTATCACAACAACACCATCCTCGAAAGCCAATACCGCCTCCTCCTCTCAGCATCCTCATGCAACGACCTCCAGTGCCTTCGCTCCCTAGACCCCGCATCCCTCAAATCAGCCGCCCAGCAAACCTACGTAGACGCCTACCACTCCTCCCCCAGCCTCTACGCTTTCGGCGACTTCTTCTACGGCCCCTCCGTGGACGGCGACATCATCCGCGACCTCCCCAGCAACGAATGGAAGCAAGGCCACTTCACCAAAGTGCCCCTGCTAGTCGACCACAATGGCTACGAAGGCTACAACTACGGCAACCAAAGCATCACAACCGCCGCCGAGTCCCAGGCAGATTTGCAAACCCTCTGGCCCGCCGCCACCACCTCTTTCTTCGATCGCTTGTACCAGCTCTACCCGAGAGAGGCCTACAACAGCACTTTCTGGCAGCGCCAGACGCTCTTCGGCGACTTCATCATCAACTGTCCCACGTACTACATGGCGTCCGCCATGGCCGACGCAGGCCTGCCGGCTTACAAACTCGTCTTCAACGCCGGGACGCAACTGCACGGCGCCACGTCGCCGTTCTTGCTCCAGCCGAACGACTCTGAAAGTAAGTCTTGTCTTGTTCCGCTGTTCAGAGAAAAAAGAAAGCCCTTGCCCAGAAACGAAAAGTCAAATCACAGTTCGCGAATACATTTGTACAATCTTACTTACTGCAGCATTTGCTAATGTTTCAATTCTTCAAACAGCCGTCAACAACTCGACCCTAGCGTCCTACATGAAAGACTGGTTCATCTCCTTCGTGACGGACCTCGACCCCAACGCTCGTTCGTTCTCGCCCGAGAGTGAGGGGAAACCTTTCTGGCCGCTTTACAATCCACGCTTGGGAACGGCTGGCGACGGCGATGGCGCTGAGTTTGCTATCATGGACGTCAACTACACCCAAGTCGGCGTCATCCCGGACTTTGACGTTTCGGACAAGTGCGATTTCTGGTTTGGGAGGTCGTGGGTTGTGAGGAATTGAATTTTCCCTAGGGAAAGAAAGGTGTCTTAAGACCGAGGTGTCTCTCTTGACCGTACAGCATTGCTAGCCGTCGCGAGCAAAAACCGTAGATTCGAGGGAGAGGAACCGCGCACACGATGACAACGATGGGACCTAATTCTCCTTTTCGTTGTTTCAAAAGGGCTTGCTTCCAACAAGTCATCTGTTCATATATCCGCAAGAGAATCGAGGCAGGCTTGCCAGTCATCGTTGCTGCTTTCAATCAGCGGGATCAGAATACGTACAAAAGTATACAGAAAGCTATCGAAGGGCAAAAAATCCGCGACTTTCGTGATCGCTACCAGTGCGCCTTTGAAAGCAAGAAGAACAAGAAGCCCAGAGCCAAAGAAGAACAGAAGAAGAAAAGTTCCCAAAACCAAACCCAGAAACTCCGATCCAATTCAGTTTCATAGTCGTTATACAATCAATCAATCAGTCAATCAATCCAACCCGTTTCGATTCAGCCAACCAGTCAATTCATTCCAATTGATCAGCCCGTCCAATTCAGTCAGGCCAGTCAGTCAACCCTCTCAAGAACCACCAGCCATCCCCTCGACCCTAGCAATCATCTTCTTCACCTTCTGCTTCTCCGCCCACTCGCGACTCGCCGCCCGTCCCCTCTCCGCAGCCGCAGCCCTAGCCTTGCGCGCCGCATCCTCTTTCTCACGCTTCTCGTTCTCGGCCGCGTCGCGGGCGGCGCCGAAGCGAGCGTACACTTCCTTGCCCTTGGAGCTGGCGCTGGCGCCGCTAGGGTTGCGGGCGGTGGGAGTTGTGCCGGGGCGGGATGACGCTGCACCTGAGGAGGAAATGGAGGTATTGCGAGGTGCTGCTGTGGCAGCGGAGGCGGTTGTTGATGAGACGTGCATGGAGGAGGGGCGGGGACGTTTTTGAACGGTGAGGGTGGAGGGTGCTGAGGGCTTTGTAGTGGATGAAGATGAGGGGACGGTGGAAGGCCGAGGTTTGGAGGTCGAGATGGTGTTGTTGCGCTTGTGTCCGGTGGTGGTTGATGTAGTGGGCTTCGCGGCAACTTCACCAGCCTTTACAGGATCCCTGGCTCGGCTGGCGGCAGTGTGGCGTACGCTGGGGGTCTTGTTGAGAGAGCTTGGCACCGGACGTGCCTTGAAGGCTGGTTTCTTCTCGTCCTTGGAAGAGGCAGCTGTGGCCTCGCGCTTTGCTCGTTCCTCACGGGCTGCTTTCAATTTGGCTGCCACTGCTTCGCCGGGAAGCTGAAAGGTGCTCTTGGTGGGTGCCTTTGAGCTCTTGGCTGCTGGTGGTGGCGTTGGGAAGGAGAGTGAGACAGGACGGGGCTTGCTATGAGGGATCGTTGTCTCCTTTTTGGGCTTTGGAGAGGTTTTGGTAGCGGGAGCCCTCGCGTTACTTGTGGTAGGTAGAATGCGCTTGCTGGAGGCTGCAGGCACTACACTTTGACGAACGTTGCCTGCGCCGGCGGGCATGATCGATGGTCTTGGTCGGGTCGATGGAGGAGCTTTGCCTGCCTCCTTGTTGGTTCCTTGAGCCATGGAAAGACGAGCCGCAGCGGCTTTGGTAAGTCGGACTACTGGCGCGGCTTTGACTTTCTTTGGCTTATCTGTCTCGCCCGTCGGCTTCTCTGTGCTTGTCTTTTCGGGCGAGGCCGGAGCAGGGCTAGCCTTGTCGACGGCTTCATCCAGGACGTCCAGAGTCTCGACAGGGTCCTCGGTCTTATCGTTGGGGACTTGGCTAGCCGAAGGCGATGCGGCGGGTTGTGCGACAGCATCGTCGAGAGCGGTCTGTTGTGATGGCGAAGAAGGTTGCGCTTCAGGCGAGTCAAAAGTAGAGGCAGCTGTTGCAGCCTCAATGGGCTCGATCGGCTCAACGTTCTCTTTGTTGCTGGTAGAGCGCTTGCTAGGCGTCTCTGTGCGAAGACTCTTGATGACTTTGGGCATTGCTGTCGCTAGAGGGGAGGACGGAGCCTCAAGCGCAGTCTGATCTTCAAGTTCCGATTTCTCGAGCTCTTGCTGTTGCGGTGGGATCGCGATTGAGATGCTGGGCAGTTCATTGGCAGCCTCTTTCGCAGGTAATGTTGCAGTCTGGTTGAGCTCGGTGTCCTCAGACATCTCTGCTGTCGTCTCCGTAATCCTAGCGATATCCGCGACAGAAGAGTCTTGATCCATTTCCGGTGCAGTAGGCGGTTGCGATGCGAGCGAGGTTATCCGCAGTTTCGCAAGACGCTCCATTGTCTCGTTTGTAGTAGCGTCCAAGTCTTCGTCTGCGGTCTCATTCGTCTTCTCGTCTTGCTCTTCCTGAGTCTCAGCCTCCGGGTCAACAAAAACCTTGACCTCTCCATCATGCTCTTGCTCGACCTCTACATCTTCCTCTACTGCTGGCTCTGTCTCAGCTTCAGCGGCTGCGCGGCCCTTTTTCTTTCCTCTCGTCTTCCTTGGAGCCAGCTCGACCGGTGCCTTTCTCTCTGCACTGTTTGGTGCGATGCTTCCAAGAACCTCTCTTTCGGCCGCTTCGGGAGTTGCAGAATTGATGTCGCTCATTGACAGATCGAGGACCGCATCCTCGTCAACATGCAAGCGCTCTGCGACCTCGGCCGCCTTTGCCCTCGTCATGCGACCCATGTTGTCGGCGTTTGTATGTTGCTGATTGTAAACTTGTCGTGGATGTGTCGTAAGTCTATGCTGTGCGCAATCGCAAAATGTGGGATTCGTGAAGACGGGTATGTATGTGGAGATAGTACAGCGACTGTCAATGCATCAACGGTGTTGTTTGAGGGATGAAGACTGGGGATCGTGTGGAAGTCGTCGTCGCGGAAGGTGATGGTTTGTTTACTTTTAACCGTAAGCGGAAGCGGAAGGCCCCTGCAGTTTTGAAACTGTGGGGGAAAGGAGGAGTCTAGACGAAAGCTGCGACCATACGCTCGTTTGCAGTGATAAGATGAGAAATTGGGAGATATCATGCGTCCCTAGTGGCCAGGATGCGTTTTGGAGGCAAAACGGATATCCTGCCCGGCTGCTAGGTGGGCAGAGTTGCATCGAGCAAAAGCAAAACGAATGCCGCTTCTGTGGATCGAACACAGTACCTCCAGAATGCAATTGAATGCGGGACATGAAGTGGACTTCAGTCTGGCGCTCTCCCAGGTGAGCTAAAGCGGCTTTATCGATGTGAATCGTCATAACAATTCATTAATGAAGTATTAAATATTTCAGCCGCCGCGAGGATGAGGGCGCATCGATCGCATCGGCTCCATCTCTGCCAGCATACAAAGAACATGCAACAGACCAAAGCCTGGGTACGTCCTGGGAATCGACTGCAGAATGGACGGACGGGTGGTCTACCCAGAAGAGCATGTGATCTGCCATATCTGAAAGATCATGGCAATCAGTCCATTGTTGACTGAACAAGAGATGTTACCTGGCGTCAAACTGCTCAAACGGTGACAGCGCGAGGGCTCGTCCAGCGCAGGTGTATTAGCAACATGGACAACAAGTAGGTAGGTACATATCGCTCCTATACCAAGATATCCTGCAGGTAGTCTGTGAAAGATCCGAGCACATGTCGAGTCGCAGGAGCTTTTCAATAATTGTCTCTCATCTAGTAAAGCTTGCTGCATCTTCCTGGCTCACCGTTTCCGGGCTCGGATGCAGCATAACGCAAAGGGAGAACGGTCTCCTATAAGGACGACCGATTGGGGTTGATTTAGGCTACAATTTTGAACTCGTGACTGTTTGTAAATCGAAGTCTCCGAGTCTTCGAAAGAGCCATGTTGGTAGGATTGTTGAAGTGTCCTCCAAAATATAGTATAGTTGCACGCCGTACTAGCCAGAGTCCATCTCGATTCCGGTAGTAAGCAGTCGCAATATCAGTATCGTGCATCCATCAGACACTTGAGGTGTTTGTGTGTGTGAGAGGAGACAAGACCGAAGTGAAGTGTGTGTTGAAAGATCAGACGATGCAAATTTCGCCAAGGAAGATTTCTCAGCAACGGGCGACGGCTGCCTCATTGCCTGGCTGCAAACACGCTAAAACGCCATTAAAGCACGTCGAACGCGCGACCGCGTTCGACCAAACAACCGTGCTGGAATATTGCCCGCCGCCTTTTAAATCATTCCACCCGCCGCTTGCTGTCAACGCATCATCTCCATACCAACGCCCTCCTTGCCCTCCTGTTTATACCACTGCAAGGTTCTTGTCTATACCAGGCCTTGTCTGCTCAACCCATACAACCCCGCCATCACTCCCAATCACCCCTCCTCACCGCCAGACTCGATCACTTCAAGCCGGATCCTCACAAGCAACCGGCGAACATGTTCGTCTACAAGCGCGGTATGTCTCTTCATCCCATCAGCAGCAGGAGAAAGACTCGTTATCTCAATTGCAATGGCAATGGCATTGAAGGAGAAACTTGACCGGACAAGAACAACACTGACATGTCCTAGATGGGCGCAAGGAGCGTGTTGCATTCGACAAGATCACAGCCCGTGTGTCGAGACTGTGTTACGGTCTTGACCCGGAGCATGTCGACGCCGCCGCCATCACAATGAAGGTCATCTCGGGAGTCTACCAGGGTGTTACTACCATCCAGCTCGACGACTTGGTAAGAGAAGATCTCCCATCTCCTGACCAAGTATGATCAGATCACTAACATCGACAAACAGGCCGCAGAGACTGCTGCTTACATGACCGTCACACACCCCGACTACGCCATTCTTGCTGCTCGCATTGCAGTTTCCAACCTTCACAAGCAGACAAAGAAGCAGTTCTCTGCCGTCGTGCAAGACCTGTACAGCTACATCAACCCCAAGACCAGGAAGGCTGCGCCTATGATCTCGGAGGAGACCTACAAGAATGTGATGGCCAACGCAGAAGAGCTGAACTCGGCCATTGTCTACGACCGCGACTTCAACTACCAATACTTTGGCTTCAAGACGCTCGAGCGCTCATACCTGCTCCGCATTGACGGCAAGGTCGCCGAAAGACCGCAGCACATGATCATGCGTGTTGCTGTTGGAATCCACGGTAGCGACATTGAGGCCGCCATCGAGACCTACAACTACATGTCCAACAAGTACTTCACACACGCCTCCCCTACCCTCTTCAGTGCAGGAACACCGAACGGACAGCTGGCGTCCTGCTTCCTCATCGACATGAAGGATGACAGCATTGAGGGCATCTATGACACCCTCAAGATCTGCGCCATGATCTCCAAGAACGCTGGCGGTATTGGTCTCAACACACACCGTATTCGCGCCACTGGCTCTTACATCGGCGGCACCAACGGCACTTCCAACGGTCTCGTGCCCATGCTCCGTGTCTATAACAACACTGCCCGCTACGTCGACCAGGGCGGCAACAAGCGCCCCGGTGCTTTCGCCATTTACCTCGAGCCCTGGCACGCCGACATCATCTCCTTCTTGGACCTTCGCAAGAACCACGGTAAGGAGGAGGTCCGCGCCCGCGATCTCTTCTACGCTCTGTGGATTCCCGACCTGTTCATGAAGCGTGTGGAACAGAACGGCAACTGGACCCTGATGTGCCCTCACGAGTGCCCTGGTCTTGCCGATGTCTACGGCGATGAGTTCGAGGCTCTGTACGAGCAGTACGAGCGTGAAGGCCGTGGCCGCGAGACTGTTCGTGCTCAGAAGATCTGGTACGCAATCCTCGAGGCACAGGTCGAGACCGGCAACCCCTTCATGCTCTACAAGGATGCCGCCAACCGCAAGAGCAACCAGAAGAACCTTGGTACCATTCGCAGCTCCAACCTGTGCACCGAAATCATCGAGTACACTGCTCCCGACGAGGTTGCTGTTTGCAACCTTGCCTCGCTTGCTCTGCCCACCTACGTGGACATCCCCAACGAGCGATTCGACTTCAAGAAGCTTCACGAGGTCGTCCAGGTCGTCACTAAGAACTTGAACAAGGTCATCGAGGTCAGCCACTACCCCGTCCAGGAGGCGCGCAAGAGCAACTTCCGTCACCGACCCATTGGTCTCGGTGTCAGCGGTCTCGCCGACGCCTTCCTCGCTCTGCGCATGCCCTTCGAGTCGCCCGAGGCCCGTCACCTGAACATTCAGATTTTCGAGACCATCTACCACGCTGCCCTTACTGCTTCCTGCGATCTCGCCGCGAAGCTTGGCCCGTACGAGACCTACGAAGGCTCCCCTGTCTCCAAGGGTGAGCTGCAGTACGACATGTGGGGCGTTACTCCCACCGATCTCTGGGACTGGGCAGCTCTCAAGGCCAAGATCGCTGAGCACGGTGTTCGCAACTCCCTTCTCGTTGCTCCTATGCCTACTGCCAGTACCTCTCAGATCATGGGCTTCAACGAGTGCTTCGAGCCCTACACCAGCAACATCTACTCCCGCCGTGTCCTTGCTGGTGAGTTCCAGGTTGTCAACCCTTGGCTGCTCAAGGACCTCGTCGACCGTGGCCTTTGGAGTGACAACATGAAGAACCGCATCATTGCCGATGGTGGTTCCATCCAGCGCATTCCCAACATCCCTGACGATATCAAGATTCTTTACAAGACCGTCTGGGAGATCAGTCAGCGTCAGATCGTCCAGATGGCTGCTGACCGTGGTGCTTTCATCGATCAGTCTCAGTCGCTCAACATTCACATGCAAGAGCCTACCATGGGCAAGATCACTTCCATGCACTTCGCTGGCTGGAAGCTCGGACTCAAGACTGGCATGTACTACCTTCGCACTCAAGCCGCTTCCGCGCCCATTCAGTTCACCGTCGACCAAGAGGCACTCAAGGTCGTCGACACGAACGTTAGCAAGGAGCGCACCGTCAAGAAGCGTGCTGGCTACACCGCGGTGGCCTCTTCTTCCCCTCAGCCAACACCTCAACCCATGGCGGAGACTGCAATCCCGAACGGCGTCCCCAGCCCTGCGCAGGCCGCTCCTCCAGCGGGTCCTCAGAAGAGGGAGCGCAAGTTCGGCCGGACCACTTCGGCTGTGCATAACCCGACCTTCCCTGCCGACCAGCCGGAGGCCGCAAGCCCTCCCATGCCCCCAGCGGACGGCATCGGCTCCATCCCTAAGAGCGAGGAGCTCCCGCCACCCGCCGAAGAGGGTGCCAAGAAGGACGACAAGGAGGGCGACATCTACGCCGAGGCAGCTCTCGCCTGCAGCATTGAGAACCCCGAGTCTTGCGTCATGTGCTCTGGTTAGAGATTTGTGCTTCACGAAAGACGTGGGCTGGCCTGGGTCGTTTGACGATGTAATGGACTGGACTGGACGCATCTACGGACGTGTTCAGAAGGGGCTGTTGTTGCTTGCGTGCATTTGTTGACCGGCGTTAATGTGGGAGGTTCCTGGGTTTTGTGATATCACCACTGGGGGGATTGGATCCAACTGGAATCGTTGGGCATGATTGCGTTGCTTTTGAGTTTCTGTTTTCATCGCGCTAGTTGTATAGAATGTGCAATACTGTTTGACCTTTACCTCTTGCTCCACGTGCATGATGATGTTCATTGAAGTGAACTTACTCGGGTTGATGATAGCGATGTAGACATGCCTTGATGCTTAGCTGAAGGCACTGCTCCAATCTTGTTGTTTTCTAGTGCCAATCACTGGGTCCGATATGTACATAGATATCTCAAGACTCGTCTCATACGCTGGGTTGCACGAGGCTCGACGACATGATGGAAAGCGCTCAAAGCCTGACAAACAAGACACGGGACGAAAAGAAGTATTCGGCAGCAAACAAGATCGATTGATTGTTGTGTGATCATGTCCACCGAAAAGGACAAAAAAAACCAAAAAAAAACCCCTTTGCCCGACTCCACCGGATGAAACGAAAAAACCTCGGGGCCCTTTTGATGATGCCACTCGCGAGGGAAAATAAAATCCGCGAGCCCTGTTTGAACCAAGCCAAATCCTCCCCAAAACCAAAAAACACCAGCTGCTGGGGCGACTGAGCGATCACGAGTGCTGCGAAGTCGGGGTATATCCAGCAGCAACAAACTCCCCCAAATGAAAAACACCATCAAAAGCAAAGCTGCCGGGCCGACTGAGCGATCACGAGCGCTGCGAAGTCGGGGTATATCCAGCAAGCAACAACAACAATAACAAGTCCAAAGGTGGTCCAAGAACACCACCAAAAAAGCGTAAAACATCCCCTGCCACGTGCCAGTTCAGACAGACCCTGAACCATAGTCTCTCCATCCTTCCCGTCTCGAACCATGAAACTCCATCCCACCCGCTTCCCGAACCATGAACCCAAATATCCTGTCGGGGAGTCTGCGATTCCCATCTGTTTTTTCTGAAGAAAGAGGAGAGGCCAGGACCGGTCTTGAGGCCGGTGCCGAAAGGGCCAGCTGTTCCTTCGTCGTATACTCGTTGTCCATCTGTGAGATGTGTTAGTGAACGGGTTCATCAAAGTGGTGTTGGGGAGTGGTGGCTTTGTTTTACTTGCCATCATTTTCCTCCGTGGTTCGCCTTTTGTAGTCGTATTGTCGTAGTCGTCGTTGATCTGGGTTGTCACCGGGCCGGCCGGTGGTGCTGTTGTCCATTGTCGTCCATCATACATTAATGATTATCGTCCGTCTGTGAGGAGGAAGTTAGTGAATGAGTCGTCAAAGCGGTGGTGGGAGCTGACTTACCATTATCATCCTTCGTGATTCAGTCTTCATAGTCGTCGTTGGTGTTGGTGGTCTTTTCTGCCAGTGCCTTGGCCTTGGTGTTGATGATCTTTTTTGCCTGTACCTTGGTCTTGATGTTGATGGCCTTTTCTGCCGGTGCCTTGGCTTTCGTCTTGTCGTCGCGTTATGTCGTCTTGTCTTGTCGTTCTCCGAGTGAAGGTGTCGTTTCCCTTTGACTGGTGGCGAAGGTAGCAGCGCCGGTCCAAAGATCCAGGAAGGGCCAGTCTAAAGAGCAGGTTCAGCTCCGTGCTCCAGTCCCGTCCAGATTTGCTTGCCGCTGGTGGCGAGGGCAAGGCCGCGAGTCTCCTCAGAAGTCCGTCCGCGGGCAGCAGCCTCTTGGACTTCTTTGCTGGAAGAAGGCTTCAGTCCAGAGTCGAGAGGCGACTTGAGGGGGCCGCCGTTGTTGCGCTTGCGGTAGATGCCCCCGTTGGCAAACTGGATGAGCTTTGCGCGGAGCACGTCGAGAGCACCGGAAGTCAGGCCCATGGCGCCGGCGCGCTTGCTGCCCCAAACGACGAGGTAGCGCGCCTCGATCTCGAAGAAGTGGTCCAGGTGCACGTAGCTCTGGACGTTCATCTCCCTGCCGTCCTGGAGCTCCAGGATCGGCTGGTTGGTGCGGGATGTCACCCCGCGGTGCTTCACTGGCAGGTACTGGCAGTGGTATTTCCAGACGTGGGCCTTGTCGTACTTGCCCTCGACGCCTCGCTTGCCGAACGATGTCATCTGGAGGCATCGGGCGATCGTCTCGCCGTCCTCACGCTGGTAGACGTCCCAGACCATGGCTGGGTGTTGTTCCACCGCGTCGTTGACGTGGCGCTGCTTTTGAAGAAGCAGCGAGGAATCGGCATTGGCGCGTCCGATTTGCGCCTGGTAAATGAATCCCGGGAAAACGCCGGGGCTTTTGACATGTTAGCCAGGATCAGGGGGCGTTGTTCGAGACTTGAGGTACTTACACAGCTGGAGGTGTGACCGTTCGCTCTGGTGACGACGACGGCGACGAAGACAGGGAGATGGCCGAGAATACGGAGGCCAGAGAGTCGGTGGAGTTGGACGCCTCGGATGAATAGGCAGAGGCGCCCAAGGTGGTGTCGCTGTGAGCGACGACATGACGATCCCTGTAGCAATGTCAGAGAGCGACGTCGCAATGCGAGGCAGACGAAAGGGAACATACCAGGAGAATTCTCTCGCTGTGGGATTAAGACCGCGTGGTGCGGCCGAGGTGTTGTTGTTCCGCCTCCATGGTGGAGGCAGAGGCGTTGTTTGGGGCTCCCTGATGGGAGCAGGAGGGGCAGGAGGGCCTCTCCTCCGGACGGCGTCGGAAGAGGGCATCTTGAGTGTGGGGCTTGAGCCCAAGACAGAGGGTGGAGGAAGGGAGAAGAGTCTGTGTGGTGTTGCAGCGTGATTGTGGTAATCTAAGCGAGTATGGTTGTGTGAACAGCGTGATACTGGCAGAGATGAGGATTGTAGAGAAAGAGAAGTTTCGCAGAGAACTCATCCCTTCTTATTGTTTTGCCAGGCGGCGGGAGCAGAGACTGCTGTATTTGACTTCCCGTGCATGTCGAAAGCGAAAGTGAAGAGATGCTGGAAACATGCTTACTCACTTCTTGCGCGCGCTTTGAATGGACGCAGGTCAGCGATGGCACATCTGGTAGCTCGAAACGGGGAGGGTATTGTTTGGGTCATCGAGCCTCCTGACAAGCCGACCCAAGGTTGAGAGGGCATACTGGACGGTCATCGCGGGGTCGTTTTGAATAATCCAGAGGTGCCATATGGAACAACAAGATGTGCTGGGTGGTGTAGCAGAAGTGTGTTGAGGGGCACGGCGTGGGATCGAAGATGTTCGTTGAGGTTGCAAGTGAAATACTTTATGAGGGATACCAGAGCGGGCTGTGATCGTTTCCATCGTGATCTCGTCTCGCTAAGCAACCTGGCACGACAACACTGTTCGCGACCTACCTTGGGGGCAGCAGTCACAGCCATGTGCACCGTTGCGGCGACGGGGCTCCGTCCGCTGGTAGACCTGTGGATGCATGTCGCTAGCTCGCCTGATTTAAAGTTTGATGCTTTGCGTCGGCGGTCACCTGTCACTTGCGCGGCTCCACAGGGGGGATCTCGACGCTATGGGCAAGCGTTTGGAGCCATGGCTCCACCGTTACCTCCGGGGTGTTGAGCAGAGACTCTGGAGGAACGACCGGAGGAAGGGTCGATTAGCCAGCTTCCATCACTTTCTACCGGGGAATGAGAGGGGGAGAGATGTATATCGCCTGATCAGATAGTTCGCAGGAACGATCACTCCGGCGCGCAGTGGGAGGGCGAGAATCTGCTCCATTCTATTTTATTTCGATCGATTGGCGGCAGCGCATTCTGGTCACAGCGCGCAAAGGTCCGCAAGTTCTTTCCGATCTTCATGTCACCTTCCGCGTCTCGATCTATCTTTTCAATCTCGCTCGAGAGCAATCGAGGAAAGAGTAAACGGAGCCGACCAACTCACTCGCACCATACTTACGAGTGCAGCAAGCCAACAGCAGGTCATTCACCACTCGAGCGAAAGTGTCTCCAAGAACGCAAGAGCAAGTCCACGATCAAGGCAAGTACATCACGTCCAGGTATTCCAGACCATACGACTCGAAGTCGAAGTCCACCAGATGCAGAACATCTGAACATCCGCACGCATAGAGGAACAGCTCAAGAGATCGTGTCAAATCTCCGTCACATCTACTTTACGCATTGCGCAATATGATGATCTCCATCCAGTGGCAGCACCCGTTCAGCAATAGCATCCGCACAGAGGACAGCATCTCTCCAACCCGAGACTCCGAGACGCCGAATTCGCAACGCGCAGCGAAGGTCGGCCGGCTGGCCGGCCGGGCGTTGTTATCAAGATCTTGATCTTTTATCTTTTTTTTTCTCTTCATCCAGGAATCCCAAATTGGCGGCGCTCGACTTCATTCCTCCAGATCAAGAACTGCAAGTCGAACCGCAAAGCGTTGCATCCAGGTATAAATGCGCCCGAGTATGTAAAAAGTCATCCAGCGTCCAGGTCCATCGGAAAAGAAAAATCCATTAGAGGTCGGTTCCATTAAAACCAACCGCTTCAAAGCGAAAAAAATACTCCATCGATTTACATCGTATTTCAATTTCTCGCAGTCTGTTGATGAAATATCAAGGATTCACGATCATAGAGTGAAGTCGCGAAAATCCGCCAGCCCCTGCGTTCAAACGGGCGGGCCGCTTCGGTTGCGGCGTCGGCAGAAAATCGACCAGTCCATCGGGATGTCCGCTGAGGGCAGCCGATCTGGAGTTAGCCAATGGTCATGACGGCAAGGCAAAGACGGGAAGAACGCGTGAGAGCCACGTGGAAGAATTCAGGTGTTGATGATGGCTGATTGACAGTGAAGAAAATGAGAAGTGAGATGAGAAGAAGAAGTCAGGTCGAGGGTTCAAATCTGGTGGATGGTGATTTGATGACGGACTATAAGACCCGAGGCTTGGACTTTGGGAGGGATGCGATGAAGAGGCGAGGGAAGAGGTAAGGGCAGCTCATCGCGTCAGAGAGATGGCGAATTTATTGCTGATGGCGAGGTGATCAAGTCATCAGCCCGCCAGATAGAGTTGAGATAACGAAGTTAGACCGCAATGTTACAGTACCTAGTTCTCGCAAGAGGAAAGTCAATTAGGATGCGAGAGACCATGATGAGAATGAGGTGAAGGTCAAAAATATGTAGTTCGAATCATACAAATTGGTAATATCAAATTACACAAGTTTGCCAGATTGACGGATATGTAGCCTAGATACACATGCGAACTATTCACAGACAGAAGGAAAGAAAAATCAACAGACAGGCATTAACAAAAGGAATTTCCTCCAGCGACCCAGCCGACTCTTGCGGGTTCTCGGACGAGACAGCTTATCCGGGGATTCGAAAGCAAAAAGGTGTTGTTGCGCCCATGTGCAAATGTCCAGAGAAGAGAAAAAGGAAAACTGAAGATCCCGATTTTTCCCAATCCCCAGATGCAAATGCAATCAAGAACGCAAGCAAACACCACCTGATGTCGCCCCATCATAGCGCCTGCCGCCAATCCACCAACAAGTAGCACTCCGAGATTGCTCGGAAGAGACCACCCATTTTGTTGCACTGCCGGAAGTTTCTGCGTTGTGACTTTCCAGACCAGCGAACGTTGTAGGACCGCGCATCTCTAGAGAAGAAGAAAGGATAAGAAAGACGTTCTTGTCGGGGCCCGTAAAGGGCTTGTCCAACCGCGCGACTGCTTCAGAGATAGGAAAAGGGAATCACGAAATGGTTATTCTTCCCCCCGCCCGCTCGCCCATCTTCTTCTTCCGCTATTTGGGAGAGATAGAGAAGGGAGGTGTCGAGGAGAGGCGGTAGGGAAGCGGGTATATGGTAACGCCCGTTGCGAAGGAAAGCAAGTGCTTTGGTTATGCGCACACAAGAGCAGCGAACGCTTCTTCGCATGTCATCAAGTCGTCAGATTTGGCTGGTGTAGTGACGCCAGACCGTTAGACCGCTGTGCGAGATGCTTAAAGGCGGCCGTAGGCAGCGGGTGCCTCGTACGCGGCCGGAGCGGAGTACGCGGGAGGGGCCTGGGCCTCACCAGTGGGCACGGCGTAGCTGTCGGACACAGGCATGGTGTTCATGACAATGCTCTTGGTCTGGTGAGCGGCAGTGCCGATCGGGGTGACCGGGGTGGAGCTGGAGTAGCCAGTGGGCTTAGCCTTGGTGACGAAGCCAGTGCTGGGAAGACCGTGAACAACGCTGGAAGAGCCAGTGGGGTAGTAGACAGAGGCGCTGGATGCGACGGGCTTGACGTCGCCGGTGCTCATGGCAGAGGGGGTGGCGGTGACAGTCACGGTCTCGGTGGCAGTCTCGGTGACGGTCTTGGCCTCGCAAGTGTCAGCGCTGGAGTAGCCAGCAGGGCTGATGCCAGTGCCGTAGGGAGCCGGGGCGGACTCGGAAGCGGAAGCGCCGTTGCTGCCAACGCCAGTTCCCATGGGGACGGTGGAGGACTGGACGGGGTAGACGGTGATCACGTTGGTGATGGTGGAGGTGAGCGAGCGGGTCTTGGTGATGTCGCTCTCCTCGGCGGCGCCAGTGGTCTCAGAGCCAGCGCCAGTGGAAGCGCGGGTAGCGGTGATAGTCTGGGTCAGGTACTGGGTGATGGTGGAGTGAAGAGTAGTAGTGACAACGGTGGTGGAGGATCCAGTGCCGAGAGTGTAGGTCAGGGTCTGGTCGGTAGTGTAAGTGGTGGCAGAGCCAGTCGGGGCCGGGGAAGATCCAGCGGGAACAGCGCCAGTGCCAGTCGGGCCAACCGGGCCAGCCGGAGAGCTGGACGAGCCCATGGGGTAGGGCGGGAGGCTGGAGTTCTCAACCATGGAGGAGCTGGCAACGGGGGCGACCTCGGTGGAGCTGGAAGAAGGAGCCTCGTAGGTAAAGGCAGGGGCGCTGCTGGTGGCAACCGAGCTGGAGGAGGTGATGGCGTCAACCGGGGTGCTGGAAGAGGCCATGGCGGAGGAGGCGCCGGTGCTGAGGATCATGCTCGAGGGGGCAGAGTAGCCAGCCGGGGCAGAGTAAGCCGGAGCAGAAGAAGAGGCACCGGTGCTGAGAGGGACAGAGACGGCGGAGCTGGAGGACTGAACGTCGGAGGCGACGACGGAAGAGCTGGACGGGGCCTCGTAGACGGGGGCAGAGCTGGACTGGACGCTGTCGGCGGTGGAAGAAGAGGGCGCGGCGGAGGTCGAGGCGACACCGGTGCTGAGCGGCACAGAGGGGTGCTCGCCGTAGACGGGCGGCTGGCCGTAGGCAGCGGGTGCGCCGTAGGAATCCTGCCTACGCTGAAGGGGAGAAGAGCGAGCCATGGCGACGGAGGCGAGGCCTGCCACGACGGCGATTCTGCTGATGACCTGCATGTTGATGGTTTACGAAGGCGATTTGATGTGGATTTTTTGATTGTTGGTTGTTGAGTGAAAGGCACGAGTCCGCGACGAGAACAACACACAGCAGAAAAGAGTGACTGGGTTGTAAAGAGTGTGATGTCTACGAAGAGACGGGAACGAGTGTTGGTGTCGGGAAACGTGAGGCCTTGATGGAAGCAGAAAGTCGAAAGTTGAGCAGCGACTGGGGATGGGCGTGAACAAAAGGCATGGCCTTTGGGCGGGCCCGTTGCGCGCGAAGGGGCTGTAGCGTGCAGAGGCCACGCCTGGTCGCAATTTAGGAGGATCGGCGTGGTATAGTCTAATTTGCGAGACAGTAGCGCTAACGCCGGACGCTCGTCTGACGATTGGCTTGTGCCTGGCGCCCATGCCGCCAATGCCACACCAAATCTTCCCCTTTCCGTCCCACGCAGAGTGTTAGGTTGAGCCCGGCGCAGGTACACAGACTCACGACTTTGCCGCCGCCGCCTGTCTCCCAGACGGGCATGCTGAATGTTGGCTGGCTGGCTGGCTTGCTTTCGATTTGATTGTTACTTTGATCGGGATGACAGGCCTGTAGCGTGTGACCAACGAGCGAGCATCGCTGTCCTCTTTCGTGTGCGATAGGGTGATGCCTGTGATGGGCATGGTTGCCGTGGTGTCGAGCACTCGTGTTGACGTGCAGAACGCCGCACCATCCTGTACCTGTACACTCGTCCGTAGGAGTTCAAGGTCGTAGTCGTGCAGCACACGGCAGGTCATTATTCGATGCACGTCTGGTGTACAGGTGCGGTTGCGGTGTGACTCGTGAGGCGTCTTCTGCGGCGTCAGCACACTCGTGTCGTCAATCTACGGCGGCCACGCTTCCATGCACGCGGTCAATTCAAGTCATCTCGCCTAGCCAAGCCCTCGTCCTCCCACCCTCGCCCTGCCCTGTCTAGAGCGTGCGTGGATTATCGCGGGGCCGGTGGGCGACATTACTGTATTCTGCAGTGCGACATGTTCGCAAAGGCCAGGCGGAAGGGACTCGCAAGGCTTGCAAGGCAAAGACAAGAATACTATTCCCGGCGTGCATTAGTCGTGGCTGCTTTGTAGTGGTGGTGGTAGTTGTCTTCGGCAGAGTGCTAGCATGTCTCGAGCACGACTCACCAAACGAGTGATTCGTGCGCGACTCTTCAAGCGCGCCCTGTCCTGCCGAAGAGCCGCGATGACAGCGAATTGGCATGTCCACGCTTGGCCTGGCTGCCCGTTCGTTCGTTTCACCCACACCCAGCCGCCTCCACCTCCCAAAGGCACTGGCCAAGGCCCATTCAGCGCAAGTCGCCGTTGCGTCTTCCTGTCTCTCGACCGCCCGGCCAATCTCGCGCGCCTTGTTGTCTTGCCGGACGCAGAAGAGTGGCGAGCGTGGCGAGATTAACGAGATGATTAATTGTGGCCACTCTCCTCAGGGACCGCCGTAGTCGACTCGTCTGTTCGTCTAGCCTGCGCGCCAAAGGAATCCTCAGATACAGCCAGATGAAGAGCACGGGCTGGCGGGTTGTTGGTCTTGTTGGCTAAAAGGACCAGGGGTCTTTCGGAGGTCGGGGGTGGCACTTACAGTAGATAAGGTAGTGGGTATGTGTATGTGTAGTTGGTAGTAGTGGTGGGCATGGACTCTCGCTCGGCTGTTCCATTGAGGTGTTGTTGTTCACCACTCTCCACGTGTGCAGACTACCTACAGAGTACCTACAGACACAGACAAATCTCACATTCTTCAAGCACCTCCTTCCCTGTACTATGGCATCACAAGCATGGCAATCCTCATCATAATCCCAGTTTGCGCAAGACATCGCGATCGGGATTCCATCGCCACGCACTCCTGATTTAGAGGTAGGAGTGAACACGCGTGGAGGGTGTATTGGCAACCGTTGCTGAGCGCGTAAAGTAGTTCGGCGATCTCTCTTCTCTCCAACGGCATTGAACCAGATCTCCCACCCCCAAATCATCATCGCCATCATCGCCCACCGCATACCGTCTTGTAAGAGGCTGGAACCTTCAGGCGTCACGCAACCGCCAGCGTGTGTCTGTGCAATACTTAACAACGCACGCAAGACAGCACATGTCATCGACCCAACGGACCGGTTTGCGAGAAAAGTGCATCCTTCCATGATGACATTGTCAATGAAACCACAGAAAATAATACGACCTTGAGCCTTGTACCTGACAAACAAGCAAAACGAGATAGTCGTCACGATCGGCGATAGACTATCGAGTATCGATGTCGCAAAAAACAATAAACAATACGCTTTGTCACATCAAGCATCATCATCTATCGGCCCTCGGCATATTCAGCGAAACCTTCAGCAGGCAAAAGAAACGCAAATACTGAAACTCCGTCTTGAAAAGCAGTCCAGTCCAGCGGAGAGATAAGACAAGCATCCCCCGACTTTGCTGACTCTCAGTCTACCTGTCGCTTGTTACGACTTCTGTAACAATGCCCTCTGTTCTCGTTCTCGCTCGCTCTCTCCGCATCCAAACTCTCTCCAGAATTAGCCCTGACACTCCCACCTCGGGGGGCTTGTTTCACCATTGATCCCCAATGCTACAAGAATACGAGAAAACAAAGTGTAACTCTCCAACTTGCTCATTGGTTCTATTCTCCGAACTATTCGAAGCGAGGGGAGGCCATCGAAACTCTCTCGGTCGGCTTGACCGCATATGGACATTGCAGACACCCAAGGGACCTCACTTCACATCCGCCTTCCCAAGTCCCACCAACCCCCAGCACCATCAACACCTCACTCATCCTTGCCACGACATCGCTAAGGCTGAACAACGTACATAAACGGCAACCCCAAATCCTTCAAGAAAGTCGTCTTCGCCTCCGGCACCCTTCCCTGCTCCGGATTCCCACATTGCTCCTGCCAGTCTCCAAAGTCCTCGCTCTTACCCTCGATCAACTCCGCATACTCGGCCAAAGGACAACTTCTTCCCGGACCGCTCTGGCACGCCGCCACGGGGTATACGGCGTCGTTGAACTTGATCCGCATGAAGAGACCTTCGGAGCCGCAGTTCAAGCGCTCGAAACCAACCGTGCCGCGCATGGGATTGACGTTGGTCGCTTTGTAGATGCGATCTTGCAGCATTTCGGTGATGGGTAGCAGGGGTTGGGAGTCGAAGACGCCTGTTGCCGCTGCGAGTTGGGAGATTTGGCCGTCGTTGGCGAAAGTTGCGATCAGAGGGTTGGGCTGGAAGGGTGCCGTGGTGTAGTTGTTGCTCTGGGAAGTGTAAGTGGCGTTCGGCCCGTCGACGAAGCGCTCGATGATGGCTGTTAGGAACGGCAGCATCAAGTTGCTGTTGAGAGTCGTGCCCGGGCCGGTGCCGTAGTAGTAGCGGATGTCCTGGGCGTACTCGTACTGCAGGGTCTCTTCTTTGGTGAAGACGTCGCACCAGGGGGAGCGGGAGCCGGTGATTTGCGTTTCGAAGCCGCAGAGGTAGGGGAAGGATGTGATGTCGTCTGCTGCGAACTCGAGACCTTCGAGGAGTGAGTTGATGCGTTCCACGATCGGCGGGAGGTACACGTCCGCCCACGCCGTCGAGTTTCCGGCGGGATCGTCTTTGTAGTTCTCGCACAAGTCTGAAGGAGCGAGGGAGTTCGCGATCGAACGCGGGTCTGTCTGGTTGATGGCGTAGATTTTGCCTACAGAGGTTGCGTTTGGGCCCAGGTAGCCGCGGGCGAACAGGCGGGCGGAGTCGACGACACGGGGCCCCGTGTACATGTTTGCCCACATGACGAAGGGTTCGTTTTCGCGGTAGAAGTCGGGGTATTTGTGGCGGTAGTCGACGCCCATGTCGTACAGCTCTTTGTAACCGCCGAGCGAGATTTGGGAGATTTGGGCGGAGGGGTTGTTGAGGACTGGTTTCCAGGTTTGGAGGAAGACGAGCTCGCTGGCGTTGGTGCTGAAGGATTGGTTGTGAATCTGCGGTGGTTGTCAGTTGTGTTTTGTGGTGGCATGATGGTATGATGTTCATCTCACTTTGGCACTCAGGTCCAGCCAGCCATTGTACGCTCCTGGGTCTGGGTACCTGGATCCATGTCGTGAGGCGAAGGCAGCGGTATCGACAGAGCAGCCTTCAGGCGCTTTGGGAGATATGTCAAAGACGTTTGGTCCGCTAAACCAAGGGCTGTTGCCACCTAAATGGTGAAGAGGGTTGAATTGGGCTTCGGCTGATTGTATCGCACTGGCCGCAGCCATTGCCATCGCAGCGCCTTTCATCTTGTCTGATTTGGAGGGTGTAACGAACTGGGATATCTACCTAGTAGAATGGCCTGGATAGGACATGTACGTCCGGCAATCTCTTTATACCATCATCGCAAGTCGACTACCCGATATACCCTCGCGTCCTCGCCTCGCATCCTTGTCCACTTGCTAAGAAATGCATATTCTAGCGCCAGATAGATCGTGGTCTAAACGGTGACATATTGCGTGCATGAGAGAGATAACGCACTCGTATCTCTGGAGATGGTATCTTCGCTCTGCAAAACTCGCCGTTGTGTCGTGTCGCGAAATCGTGATGGCGAATGGCTTTTCCACGTGGTCGAGCTGCAAATTGGACAGCGCCCGCTTTTGGCAGTGGCCAAGGGAGGGGCGATGTCCGATTTTCATGCTCTCGTCTCTGAGCTCTTGGTCCTCTGATGCAAACAAATCAGACAAGTCAATGGGACAGCATGGCCTCTGTACAACCAATTGCCTTCATAGCAGCTGAAGCGAGCCTCTTGAAATTTGAATCCTCCTCTTCCGCGTGTCGCCTATCTAGACGAGCTCATTGTCGAGATTGACGAAGGCACAGAAGGCAAAGGTGCGGCAGTCAATGGACTACGTATGCACACCTTCGTGACCTGTGTGTGGTTTGGCGACGATGTTTGTCGAGTGTCGTGTTGCACAGCGATTCTTTCCGTCGTCTCAAGTCCATGTCTCTTGTCAACTTTCATACATCGCCGAAGGAAGTTCGATGGGAATCGAGCTGTTATGTCTAGACTGCCGTGCTTTCGTCCTAGACATCGAACACAATACCAAGCCATATTAGATACACGAACCAAAGCTCACATGAGGGCAGATGTGATGTATATGCCTCGATACGGTCACAAATGTTGCAACTGTTCATCCGCCGACAACCCCAACCCTAACCCGAATGAATGACATTTCACGTAGTTGACACTCAATCCGTTGAGACGTCGAAACAATTTGCTGTGTCAGCTAAACAGAAACAGTTGATTGACATTACATCAACCATCACACACACCCAGTCTCGACGCGGTATTTATCCATATGACTTGTATCAGAAGACGCAGAGAAGCGGCACGAAGGCTTCCACGGCCGGCCGGCCGGCGTGTATTTCTCCACATCGGCACCGTTCGGCGAGTGAATGTGCCGCACCAGACCTTCCACCAAACACCGCCAGTCGCTGCGATTGGCGGAACAACATGCTGGCAAACCCAGATTCCTGGAGCTGCCGGATAAATCATCGACATGCTCCGTCGCCAGCCTAGCCCAAATGGCTGCGCGATCTTCCCTTGGCGCATCGCGGGCAGAGGCTAATGCGCAATGCGGCAGATGAAACCGCTGACTTCCAACACCGCAAAGGCAGAGTCGACGACCAGGGACACGAGACACTGCGAAATACCCGCCAAACAACCGTCGCTTTCGTTATACTGGACGGAGCGTACCACGCCTTATATCGCCGTTACGAGCCCACGCTTACGCGATAAGTCATTCGCTTGCGCAGGTGAATCTCTGCTCCGGACTAGGCGCTGTTCGTGCATGTCTGCGGCGCACACGGCGAGTGGTACCTTGGGAGATACACTCCCAGCCCGTCTCGCCTCTTGCCAACCGACTACCCAGTCAGCCTCGCCATGAGCGGTCTGCAGTCCGAGGCGCAGCAATTTCGTCCATCCTCTCGTACCCAACTCGGTCACGGCGCCCACGACATCTCCATCCGGTGACCACTGAGAGCTGGAGTTGAAAGACATTCTCGAGGGACAGCCCCGTCGGAGCGAGGATACATATGGCGACCAGGTTGCAGGCTTACGAGCCCGTCCCAGCAATGACGAAACCCAATGGGGTCATGAAGATCGAAGAGATCATACATGCCGAGCCGCCGCGGTTGCTCGTGCTGTTTGATGAAGGGCAGGAGGATATCTTACATGTCATTGCCGATGTTGTGGGCCAACCTTTCCTGGTTTTGACCGCGCCGGAGGAACTTGGGAATCGGCAGGAGGATGTGGTGCTTGGGTTGAGCAACGAGAGAGTTTCCGACCCGGCAGCTCTACAGGCTTCTCGGCGAATTGTCATCACGACTCACTGCTTGGACGCTGGCGATCTGAGAGACGAGAAGATAACGTCGCATTGCGATTACGAGTATCTCTACAATCAGAAACCCTTTCTAAGGCGGGACCTGGCCAGGTTTCTGGGTTTCGTGCTCGGACAGATCAAGCCACACGACGATCTCATAAAGAAGAGAAGGACCACACTCTTGTCGACCACGTTCCCCGACTTGCGCACCGCACTGCCAAATCTTGACATCTTATCGGTAGGCGCCGACTCGGTAGAGATCCGTGTGGACCTGCTCAAGGAATCCGACGTGATGGAGATCACCGATAGCACATCAGCTGGCGTACCAAGCCTGAGGTACGTGGGCGAGCAAGTGATGTGGTTGAGACAAAGGACCGAGCTACCTATCATATTCACGACCAGGTGCACAAAAGAGAATGGGCGCTTTCCCATGGAAGACCCGATGTTGTTCTACCAGTACCTGCGCAAAGCGATCCAATGGGGCTGTGAGTACATTGATGTTGAACTTTGGCTACCACACGACATCCGACAGAGATTATCGCGTGAGAAAGGCAATACTAAAATCATCTCCGCGTTTCACGATTTCACCGGCAAGTTCAAGTGGACGTCTCCGGAGGCTCAAGCGCTTTTCAAAGAGGGCGCAGTGTACGGCGACATCGTCAAGATGATCGCGCTCATTACTTCCAACGAGGAGAACTACGAGCTAGAGTACTTCCGCTCAATCACCCAGTCGACATATTCACACCCACCACTGTCCGGCTTGAACATGGGCCCTACTGGTCAACTGTCAAGAACACTGAACAAGGTGTTTACGCCAATCACACATCCCTTACTACCGATGATCGCAGCACCAGGCCAGCTCAGCGCAGCTGAAATCAACTCCATGCTACACTCGATGGGTCAGATGCCCGGCTTGGACATATATGCCATTGGCAACGTGCGCTCAGACGGCCAGGCGATGTTCTTCGAAAAGTGCCTGAATGAGCTCAGTCTACCTCATCAGCTGCTCTGCGTTGAACAAGCACCGTTCGGGTCATTGGAGCCCATGCTAGCAAAGGCGAACTTTGGCGGCGCCTTCCTCAATCCACCCTTACCAGCGACGACAGCCAGCTACATTCCCACTCTCTCAGACGCTGCGGTTGCAATCGGACAGATTGACACTGTTGTAGCGCGTTCAAAGACGACGACCGGAATTCCTTCCCTTGTAGGCGACAACGCAACCTGGAAAGGCATCCGCGCAACTCTCACGGCCGACTACATCCCTTCGGCTTACACCCAGCGCCCGGCGCTCATCCTAGCAAGCGCCGAATCGCAAGCGGCCGCAGCCATCTTCGCCCTGCAGAGCCTCAACATCGGCCCAATCTACACCATCGGCTTCAAAGCCAAATCATCATTCGCCAACAATGCAGACGTCCACCACTTCCGCGGTGTCGAGGACATGATGCGCGTCGAGGAGCCCTTCGTCATCATCTCTGCGCTGCCGGCGGAGAAGAGCTTCGTCGTCGCACCTTTACTCAAACACTACAGCAGCGTCCGCAGCGGGCAGCGCAACAAAGCGGCGACTCCGAAGAGCCAGCGGCCCGGCAAGGTCTTTGTCGATTTGAGCAACGGGGTCAAGAAGGGGGATCCTATTGCTGTTGCTGCCTCGTTTGGCTGGGCGGCGTATGGGGTTGCGGACGTTAATGCTTGGACCGCGGTCGAGACGCTGAGGCTTATGGTGGGGCAGAATGTGCCGTTTGACTTTGTGAGGTTGGCGTCTGGGAGGAGTCTGTATGCGTGAGTGCTGGGAGCGAGCGAGGGAAGGTGGGTGGGCGGGGCAGGTGGTGGAGAGGCCTCCTCACGATGTCGCCAACCCCGACCCACTACACGAAGCGATTCTACTAGATGCTCCTCGTCAAAGTCGCATTACGCATTGACGGACGGTTTTTTTTGGCAACGTGCACAGGCGTATGTTACTGGAACGTGTACCAGTACCAGGTACCGCCTCATACACGTCTCTTCTTCTTCTTGATTTTTCTTTCTCTTAGAATATCCATTGGGCAAGTCCGTGTCTGCTCCGTCAAAACGACGTCAGCAAATGCAGATATGTCGCAATACATACACAACACTTCCAACGGCGCAGATTACTGAACTCTCACGCTTTCACGCAAGGTTTACGTATTCCATCCAGTGCATATACGACCACTATAGCGTGGCGAGAATCGAGACGTCTATGCAATTTACCCTTCCGAGGTGGACATGACATCGAGCTACCTAGGTACAGTACTCAGGAGTCACACCTCCCTTACGACTGACTAGAAGCCTTTGCTTGATGAAATTCGATCTATTCCTTCGGACGACAGGATTTGAATTCCTTACAGTACCCGTCTCGCTTGCCCTTGCCCTCGACCCCCGCTCCAAATCTCCATCCTCCTGCAGACCGCTACGGTGCAAGCGTGCAGCTCTGCTCTGCGTTGCTGCAGGTCGACGCCGATGCCTCTTCGTGCTCGAGCCAGCGTCCGAGCCCGGACCTCTTGCGGAAACCATCCGGCAAGCGTGTGTGGAGAGACGGCTGGAACGCAACGGGTTTTTGGCGTCTGCGGAGGGCTATCCTTGAAACAGGCAACTGTCCGTGGCTTCTTTCTCAATTTCAACAGACGCTGGTCTTCAGAAACGCATGCTGGAAGCGTGATGGGAAGTCTGACAAGTTCGAGGACGTTCTTCATGCCTTGCCTTGCATCGACAGGGGCTTCGGGGAATTCGGCGCATCTCGATCCTCAACTACTCTCGAGTCTTGCGCTCCAGTACGCTTCTGGTCTCGGTCCGGAGCCGGAAAAGGAACTCGCACTGGACACCCACCACGTGAGGCGTTCGACATGGCCAAGCGAGGGCACGACTCCACGAGGGAGTCAGGGCTCCTGCAGGCTTTCCCCGCTCCAAACCCAGGTCCAGCTCCATCAAAGTCAGATGAACGACACTACTCTTCCACAGAATGGAGCCGCCGCTCGGCTCCACACGGTAGGGCGGAGGACCCATGGGTCTTTTGGAAGTAGCCGCACCTGTGCTTGAGGCTGTGTGGCTGTTTCTTGCTGCTCCTGCTGCTACTAGTTACTGTTGTTGCTGGCACTGCTTCTGCTGCTGCTAGGCGCTTAACGTTCCGCTCGGTCGAGAATCTGAATGTGACCGCAGAGCTCTGCTCGGAAGAGAACGAGCTTTTCTTTCTCCTTGCCTTGCCCTTCCTTGCCCTCTCGTTTTCGCTCTGCTCCAACTGAACCACGCATGATGCCGTAAAGGACCATGGCATCCGTCGTGGCACAAAGCAATGGCGACGGTTATTCGCCCAACATGGTGCTGCCGCGGCCGCAGATTGGCATCGAACGTCTGCAGGCCAGACGGGCGAGCAACGAACCCAAGGAAGCGATGAATTGCAAGAGTTGCCGCAAGCGCAAGGTTCGCATTGCTGTTGGGAACCCGAGACCTTGTCGACGTTCGCTGACTCCGAGTGTAAGATCAAGTGCAACAGGCTCAAGCCGACCTGCGAGGCTTGTCAGGCGTTCAACTGCGCCTGTATATATGGTGGGTCATGTTTCATGTTTCGTAGCGATTGTTCTATTGCGAAGGAAGTGCTGACAGGTTACTTAAGATGCTACACCGAAGAAACGAGGCCCCAAGACAGATGTGTTGGAAGCATTGCTCAAGCGGGTAAACGGCCTGGAGAAACGGCTAAAGGACGAGAACAAGCCAGACACGGCTGACGAACTGGCAATCGACGACAGCGCCAGCACGGTTCCAGATGCTGCAGAGGCGGCTGTTGAAGAGATTACGACAGGGAATGCAGCAATACAGGCTGCGGTGCCACGGGTGGAGCAAAGCCAGAGCCAGGTGCACAATGAGATACCCTTACAGCCGGTCGTCGTCCGGCGAGACAGCTACGCCATTGCGACAGACGGTCAAACGATCGGCCCTTCCTTCACGGATACCCTCATCGATACGTACTTCTCGCGCCTCCATGGAAAACCATACTATATCCTGGACGAACCCGCCACGAGGCAACGATGGCGAGACAACCAACTGCCACGATACGTCGTGAATGCCATACACGCGGTCACGATAAAGTACGCCAGCCATCTCTGCGGAGGCCACAATGGAGCGGTCTACTCCAGCCAGGAATACCTGGCGCAATGCCGGGCCGAGATCGACGTGGACGAGCCGAGCATCGATCATCTTCAGGCCTTGCTACTCTTGACCATGGCGAGTTTCCAGAATGGCCGAGGAAAGCGATCATACATGCTTCTCTCCCACGCAGTCAGCATGGCCGTTGCACTGAGCTTGCACCGCGAACTTCCCACACACATGCGGATAGCACCTTCCGAGAGGGAAGGGCGGCGCAGACTATTCTGGACTTGTTACCTGATGGATCGCTTCATGGCCAGCGGTTCTAAGCGACCATCCTCGATTTCAGACGAGTCCATTCGCTTGCGACTGCCCTCATGGCTACCTCCAGGATCGCAAGTTGCGACAGACGGCAATTTCTTCCCCAATGGCACGAGCCTGCCATACGCTGCTGGAGTGTTTAACGCAGGCCAAGGTAGCGGCGCGATGCTCGTGGAGATTGTGCGGGTTCTTGGAATCACGAATCGATATCTGGCCGCTGGAGGAGTCAAGGGCGACTCTCACTTTCCATGGCACGCGCAATCGACTCTGTCCAAAATACGATCGGAATTGGACTACTGGGCTGCCAGTACACAAGACATGTTCGGCTCGCTGGAAGTGCTGTTCGGCCAACCGGATAGCTCTACTCTGGTGCTCAGTAAGCTCATATATCACCTGATCCACTGCTTGGTGTACCGGCCATTCTTGCCTGTGGATTTAGCAGAGCTCTCTGGCAGCGGACAACATCAATCATGGCAGATCGAGGCCACCAACTTTTGCTTTTTGCACGCCAACGCGATCGCAGAATTGGTTGAAATCGGCAAGAACATGGCGATTATCGACTGGCCTTCCTTTGTCGGATACTGCATATGCACCGCCGGAACGATCCACGTCCACGGGGCGCATTACATGTCGCTGCGCGAGGGCGATCTATTCGGCAACAGCACAGAATTCCTCTCGCGAGAGATGCAGCAGCTGAGCGACCTTCGATTCGTGTGGGCTGGTATTCAGCATCAGCGGGATACGTTGCAAGTGGTGTACGGCAGCCACTCGCAGCTGGTCAAATCTCTGGCCAACAACCCAATCCGATACTCGCCCGTGTTCCAGATGGAGGACTTCTTCGCCCGGTACCCAGGAGCTTACATCGATGGCGCTCACGTCACTTTCGCCGACGTGATGGTGGACACTTTGCAGACTGGTTTCCAGAAGTTCAATGGCATCCACGGCTCACCAGACGAGGCCCAGAACGGCCACTTCCAGTCTGTAGCGCCTGCGCAGTTTGCTCCATTGGCCCCTACACAGTATATGACACAAAACACCATGCCGCCTGCAACACGCAAGTCCAAGAAACGACGGCTGACGACGTCCGTAATGCCGTACCCAACACCGAGCGCTGAGAAGTCGTCCTCTGCTGGCGTGTTGGAACGCACGCAATCATACGACACTGCAATGCCGAACCAAACACATCAACATCCGCCACCACCACAACAACAGCAGCCCCAGCAACACCAACCCGAACAACATCATCAACAACAACTCCAACCCCTTCCCTCCTTCCTCCCCACCGCCCTCGGAGGCCTACCCACAAACGACCAATCCCAAACCTTCACTCAAAACATCTTCTCCCCAACCTTCAACTTCAGCCCTCTGCCCGCGGGCGTCTCCTGGCCCAACAACAACAACGACTTCAGCGGCTCGTACGACCCTCACCACGCCCTCGACCACCAGACTCCGAGCGGCTTGAGCGCCAGCGCCGAGAGCGCGCATACGGACCCGGACAAGGATCCGTTCCTTAGTTTGCTGGAGCAGCTAGCGGAGAATGATGGGATGGCGGAGTTGGACTTTTTCTTAAATGCTGGGCAAGGGCTCGGGGACGGGGAGACTGCGTAGACTTCTTCTCATCGAAGTGGTCTGCTTTGCCATGGTTTGACATGGAAGCTCTTGCTTTTACTGACGAAAGAGGGGGGAACTGATGCATTATTGATATCCACGTGTATGTCGAGTATAGTAGTAGTTTATTAAGAAAGCGAAAAAGCATTGATGCATTACTTATTAAATGAGTACTAGTCGTTTTCGGTTCAATCATCCCAGTGTTCGTAAAGACCTGACCCAACCGATCCAATCCAACCCTCGTCTCTTCTCTCACTCTCTCATTCACCCCTGCTCTTTCAGAACGACATCACAAAAGCCCCGGGATAACAGCCTTCCTCCCCCCAACCTTCTCCTTCCCAAACTTCTCCTCATACCACCTTTTGCCAGCCAACGCCCGCGGCAACATGGTCGCAATCTCATTGACCAAAAAACTCCTAGCAGGCACACACCCCCAACCTCCCAAAACCCAAAACCCAGTCCACTCGATCCACTCGCAAAAGTAGTGCGCATGCAGCACGTAATGGAACAACCCATTCTTGGGCAGCATGTACAACTTCTCCACCCCCTCCCCGCCAACCTGAGATTTCCCTTCCTTGGCGGCTTTTTCTTTCCGCATCCTGATCACGCTCCGCCGGATCTCCCGCAAGTCGTCGTCGTGGAACATGTTCCCCAGCAAGCCCCAACCCCAGATCACCAACCCTACCTCCATCGAGTACAGCCGTCCCGCCCAGTCTGCAGTCGTCTGGGGCCCGTAACCCCCGACCCACCCGCCTATGCTCAGTCCGTTCATCAGGTTCCAGGCGCAGGCGCTGAGGAACACGAACGGGTGGATGGGGGACATGCTGGGCGCGGTTAGGGGGCAGATCAGGGCGCGGTAGACGTAGTGGATGGTGTAGATGCCGGCCATGGTCCAGTTGCCCCAGGGGCGCGGGGTGTTTTGGAGGTGGGCGAGTTCGGGCTGGGTCGTGGGCAGCGCGAGCATGCAGTAGAGGACGGTAATGGGGCCGACGGATTCCATTATCGCCCAGGCCCATTTCCCGGGGAGGTTGAGGCGCGAGTCGATGGAGGTTTTGCCTTGGGGATAGAAGTCTGTGAGCCATTGGGCTGCTGTGAGCTAGGGGGAGGGTGGTGTCAGTTGGGTGTTTGGGTGGACGTATGTATGGTGGGATGGGCAGGTTAGGTATGCTTACCAGAGGGAAGAACTGCCAGGCGTAGGCGATGAACTCCCAGTTCTCGCGCGAGGGCGGATACCAGCCTTGGACTAGCGACATGGCTGCTGTGAGTGAAGGTCTGAGGTTGAGCGATTCTTCGTATGTGTAGCTGTGGGATCAATGGATCTTGGAAGGATAGAACATTGGAACCAACAGCTCTCCAAGCTATACCGATGACGTCGTCGATGCTTGTTTGTGATCGGAACGATTCCACCTGTGTCGTGCACGACTACAACAGAGTTCAGGGTGCTGTTAAGCTTACTTGTGTTGACTTTCGGAACAGTCTTCTGACTCCTTTTCCTTCACACCACTCTACTCACGCTCGAAAATGCCTCTCTCCTCGCTTCCGGTGCTGCGAATGCTATCAAATTCCATGTCCGCTAGACCGGAGGCTCTCATCCGGCTCAAGAGAAGCATCCTTCTGGCACAGAAAGCTGCACAGTGCAGGCAAAATATGAACTCACCAGGCTGTGACAGGAACCATCTCTCGCCTAGACAAACCCATGTATATCTCAACGTCAGCCGGCTGGCCTTACTGTAATTTGTTTATCTCACGCAGGGATGGACGCTCGGAGCCTGCTTTCGCCCTGCATGACGTGTGCGCCGACTCGTGTACTGTATACTAAGCGAGAGGGAGCAGCGCGTATGTACATCTTCCAGGTTTTTACCCTTGTCCAACAAACACGAACTCGCCCAGACACGACGTCAGCTGTCATGCGACTCTACGGCGAGTCCTGGGCAAGGAGAAATAGATAAAAAGAGAGGTACCCATGGTAGGACACATCCAAAGCTTCCCGTTTCTTGTCAAGCAAACTCACAGCACAATACAACCAAAAACGACTCCATTCCACAATACATTCTACACACACAACCATGGCCCGCACACGTTCCACCACCACCGCCGCAAAGCCCAGCCTCATGGACCGCCTCACAGGCAAGAAAACCCAAACCGCTCGCGTCACAGAATCCACGTCCAGAAACCCAATCACCGGCACCACGACCACCACCAGGAAAACAACAACCCACCCCAGTGGCGTCGGTCACCACGGCCACGCCGGCAAGGGCCCTTTGGCTGGTACGAAGACCACAGCCGTTCGAGGCACTGGTGCCCACCGCGGCCCTGCGACTACCACAAGCCGCACAAAGGCAACGACTGGGACCCAACATCGCAAACCCAGCGTCGGTGATAAACTTTCCGGAGGCTTGACGAACCTCAAGGGGTCTTTGCTGGGGAAGCCTGGTGTCAAGGTGAGTGGTTGATGAATCAGATTGTTCTTTCAGTCGGCGATGGCTGACTGATCTTGCTCTCAGGCTGCTGGAACCCGTCGCGCCAACGGCACTGATGGCAGGGGCACCCACCGCGTCTACTAGCTCGCGCCGTTAACCTGCTGATTGTACGATTGCACGACTGATGGTTACGAATTGGGGGAGAATCTGTTGTTGCTAATTTTTCTTGATTCATGATACCCGCATGATAACTTTATTGAATGTTACCTGGTTCCAAGACTTCCATGATCATTACCACCACTTGTGCAAGGTATAGGATCAACTGATGGGGATGCCCTACATCGATTTATCATTGAATCACAATCCGAATTGGTCTAGTGGCTAGGATTTGTCGCTCTCAATCATCGAAAGATGATCAGTTCCGACAAGGCCGGGGTTCAATTCCCCGATTCGGAATCAGCATATCCTTTTGCTTTTAGTCTCTGTTGCTTCGATCATTTGGGATCGATGTGTAATTTGATTCTTTCTTTTACCTCTTCGAGGTTGGCGAACCTAAGAAATCCCCTCTTGTCTCGCGATGACGAGAAAAGGGCTTGCCCTTTTGCACGATCGTTGCAATGCAGTCAGCTGTTCCAGACTGGAACCGCATCTTCTTTCGTCTTTTTCTAAGGGGGCACTGCTGCCTTGCACCATACCACTTTTTCTGATTCGTTGCATTGTTGTCGAGGCCTGAAAGCGACGATTGTGCGACATTGACTCCGACGTCGTCAGACTGATCAGCTACGGATCACAAAACTTCCGTCTTTCTTCCCGAAGCTGAAAGTGCATACGACTCATCAACATCATCTCTGCCCTCAACCCTATACGTGTTCCTAAAGGCTGAGAACGACAACGAGAATACTCAACAGAGAACCACGCAACCAGGAACATTGGACGGACGAATCAATGCGTATTTGACAGGCAACGTCCGCAAAGGGTCCAAAAGTCTCTTCAGCAGGCCCCTGCTTGTCGCAAATCTAAGTTCAATGATGGTCCATGGCTCGGTCGAGTGTCAACCATCCCATAAAGCTCCGATTTTGCAACCTTGTGAAGACGGCATTGATCGCGGGGTGGAATGGAGACGGTTGCTTTGTCCTCCGTATGATCGAAGGTTTGGCTTTGTCTGTTCCCTCATGCTGAATGTCAGTCTTCATATTGTCTGCGGGACGTCCATGGGCTTGGAGAAAGGATGATGATAGTGCTATTCACTATCGATTTGCCTGTACATCGCACGGTCTTGATGTCTTAGCCATGGTAGGGATGTGATGTTTAGACTCGACGATGAGTAACTGATAGCTGTTGGCAATGGACCGCTTGTGCGGAAGCTGTGGTCCATAGTACTGGGACTGGATGTGAGGTTATATATATGCCCTGTCATGCCCTCTACACATGTTGCATGTTCGGTTCGTTCTTGACTGCACGGGCCCGTAATGTGCATGCCTTCAGAACACAGTCAGTACATCTAGCCCAACTGGCTGAAGTGCTACGCCAACACTGACCAGGATCCAGGTAACAATACATCCAATACGAAGGCCATAACCGAAAGCACTCACCTTCTCGGCATCGATACCAAATCCCGAGCCATCATCAACATCATCAAAAAATGTGCTCATATACCTACCTCCGATACCGCTGCGGTTGCGACTACTATATGCTATGGGATAGCATCGAGTTCTGCAACAGTAGGATATTCTCAAGCTACACGGCCGACGGCTGGTCAAACGACATGTGCGAGACGCAAGACGTCACTTTCGATGGTATTAGCAGTAGTAGGTACTGTGGCGAGTGCAGCGAGGATCATACGTTGGAGTTCCAGTTGGATGAATGAATGAATGAATGCACGAGAGATAAGGGATGACTGGGGGCGTGATGAGTTCAATGGTTAAACGACGACTTGAGTTGTGCGGGTATTTTTGGTATGGGTTTGGATTGTTGTGGTTGCCTTTCAAGTGGACATGAGAAAGGATTCGGGGCTGAAGGTGTTGGGATGTCTCTGCAAAAATCCTTCTGCGGCAGCACGGCAAGTAGAGTATTTGACTAGGCTACTGTTCATCTATAATCTCGAATCAGCATCAGTCAGAGATACACACTGTACTCATGTAACCTCGGGTACACAAGGTTTCGTGTTGTATGACTTGATTTGCCGGCTCTGACGCGATCGATCATGCTCGCATGACGGCGAGTGGGAACAAAAAAAGAACAACGTTTCCACTACTCACCGGCCATCACGCGACAATTGCCGTTTGGTTAGGCGGGCAATCTTATGTTATTGCAACATGTCCCACATGGCCTGTGTGACGCAGCCTCGTGCATTTCTCCGCTTCCTTGGCCCTGTCTCCCCCATGTCCCCCAGTCTCTTCCCTTGTTCGAATGTTCCCGCCATCTTCTTTTCCATGCTACTGCTGCACCCCGACATCATCCCGCCCACGCCTGGCCTTCTCCCGCTCGCACTACACTTCTCCGACATGCCCTCACGACGTGAGGCAAAAGCCGTGGACGGCCTGTGACCAGTCACATGGTGTATCCGAGTGGAGCTTTCACGGAAACCCGTTCACTACGCTGCATGCAATCCTGCACACCGCTGCTAGCAAGCACTGCCTGCCTGCAACTACCGGCAGGCACGAGGCAAGGGCTGCTTGTCTGTGTCGAGTATGGCTATAAGAGCGTTGCAACAATGTCTTAGATGGGCTTGATCATCCTCTTTCCCCCTGCCCTTTCTAAATCCTTGTCTTCCGACTGTGAGTTCCTAAGAGACTCACTACAGTCATCACTATGAAGACTTCTTTAGCCGTCTCCTCGGCGTTGGCTGTGCTACTCGAGACAGCCCTGGCTGCCGACACCTGTGTACACCTGGGATACTCTTCATACAACGGAGCCGCTCTTCCTAATGGCGTTACACAATGGCTCGGTATTCGTTATGCCGCACCGCCTCTAGGAGACCTTCGATTTGCCGCGCCCCAAGACCCGCCTGCTGTCGAGGGGATTGTGGAAGCAGATAAACATGGTCCCATATGCCTGGCTACACTATCTAATGGGGAACTGGCTCCACTGTCGTCGCCGACGAGGAACGAGGATTGCCTGTTCATGGACATCTACGCCCCGAGTAACGCCACCGAGACATCCAAGTTGCCTGTGATGTTCTTTATCCAGGGTGGCGGCTTCAACACGAACTCGAATGCCAACTTCAACGGCTCTGGACTCGTGCTCGCAAGTGAGATGAACATGATCGTTGTGACTTCGAACTACCGCGTGGGACCTTACGGCTTCCTTGCAAGCCAGGAAGTGCTCGAAGGCGGCAGTATCAACAACGGCCTGAAGGACCAGAGGAAGGCTATGGAGTGGGTGCAGCAGCACATCGAACACTTCGGTGGAGATCCAGGCCATGTCGTGCTCTCAGGTGACAGTGCAGGAGCAGCAAGCATCAACCTTCATCTGACGGCATATGGCGGCCGCGACGACCACCTCTTCCACGCCACAGCAGCAGAATCCCAATCCTTCGCCACCATCAACACCGTCCCTGAGAGCCAGTTCATGTACGACAACCTCGCCATCCGCGCTGGCTGTGCCTCATGCAACGACACTCTCGCGTGCCTGCGCGCTCTGACGGCCGACGAACTACAGGCCGTAAACTACAACACGCCCTTCCCCGGAGCCCAAGACCCCCCTCTCTACATGTACGGCCCAACGCTCGACAACGACTTCATCAAAGAATACACCTACCCGGCCTACGCCAACGGCAACTTCGTCCAACTCCCCGCCATCTACGGCGACGCGCAAAACGAAGGCACAGTCTTTACGCCCAACAGCACCGCCAACATCTCCGACGCGGACACCTTCCTCAAAGCCCAATTCCCCTACATCACCCTCGCCCAGCTGCGCGAATGGAACGCCCTCTATCCCGTCGAAGACTACCCCCAATTCCCTGACTCGGGCCGCTACTGGCGCCAAGCGTCCACCGGCTACGGCGAAATGCGCTACAACTGCCCCGGGCTCTTCATCAACGCCGTCTACGCCCGCCTCAACATCCCAGCCTGGAACTACCTCTGGGACGTGAAAGACCCGCCCGCCGAAGCCTCCGGCCTAGGAGTCACGCACACGGTGGAGATCAACGCCATCTGGGGCCCGACGTACCTAAACGGCGCGCCCAAGAGCTACATGCCCGGAGGCGTGAATGCGGCGATTGTGCCGGTGGTGCAGGGGTACTGGACCAGTTTCATCCGCTCCAAGAACCCGAATACTTTCAGGCGGGCGGGCACGCCGGCGTGGGAGGCTTGGACTGGTGGGAATGAGTACAGGCAGTTGAGGTTCAGGACCAATGCGACGGCGATGAAGAACGTTCCGCACGCGCAGCGGAAGAGGTGTGATTACTTGAGTTCGATTGGCGAGGCTTTGAGGCAGTGATGTGAATTGGATCAGAAGGTACAGTAAGGTTCTAGATTTTCTTTCTTTTCCTGGTCTCGGTCGGAACTCATGAGCGTTTTTCAGCATGATGTCAAAATCCTTTTATTTTCTTTCGCTTTTCAATAACTCTGTAGCACACACCTTGGAATTGTCAAACGAGCCGAAAGATTAGTTGTTATATGCCTACCCTTGATTCTTGATCTTATTACATGTTTCCGTCTCTCGCCTGTAATCTCAGCAGCCTGATACGAGTCTCGATTTTTTCTTATCGGCAAAATAAACAAACGCCTTGTATCTCGGGGAATTGAAGTGATAGTCGAGAGGTAGAAGCGCATGCAGTCCTCTTTGTTCATGTTTCCTCGTTGACAAATCCCTCGTTCGAAGAACTATGTATTCAATGATGGATGGCGTCAATCAAAGTTATTTGAGCAGACCAACGATATGGATGGAACGTATAGACTGATACATGAACGCGTTTCAAGACAAAGTCCGGATGAGGAGATGTGAGGACTGTGTACTATTTGGCTACGAGTTGGGTATGTATGTAGCGACTTCAGATGATGTTGTGAGACATTTGGAGTGAGGATAGTGGACGGACAATAGGCAATGTTCTTGCTCGAGACCAGAGAGTGTTGAGAGCTCCAGCTTACAGTTCAAGGGAGAGGCACATGAGGGACGGATATGGGAAGGGGAGAGTGCAAAAAGGTAGCTGACCCAGGAGGAGGACAAGAAGAAGCCTAGAGCTTGCGATGAGGTGTGGACAGATGTAGAGCTAGATTTATTAGTCATGTTGAGTGGGAACGGACAGGTCGAACAGGTACGAATCTCGCCATGTTCCTCCCCTCGTTGATGTTAGTCTACGTGACCATCAGTGTAACAGCAGCTCAGTCTAGATCTAACTGCACAGTCCAGTCCAGCTTTTCGTCCGCCGGTCTAAAATGCGAGCAGCCGTGTGATGAAACACTTCGTTGGTGCTACGCTCACTGGTACGCGGATACGAACAAGATCATGAAAGCAAGGGGCGGACCGAGTCGTGCACTCGCCATGATATCTATCTTCTGTCACACAACATTGCTGCCTCGCGAACATCTGGAACATGCAGTATGGACAAAGAGGCAGGCACTCCATGCCATATTGGAAGCACCCCGTCAGGATGTGCCTGATCCTAGATGTGACCGGTCATTGAGGGCACTCTGCTAAAGGATTGCCGGACTTCGGAGTGTTCTGTGGAATGATAGCCGGACGAACATCTGCTATTCGCTCCATTGGATCGCGGCACGATAATAGTATTGTTGACTCACCTTGGCGAGTGAATCGCTCTTACAAGTCGCCACCTTTCCAACCTACCATTCTCTCGAGGGTCGCCCGAAGTCGGAGTTTTTTCTGAGCTGCGATCGTGTGCATGCACCATGCTGCTCGCTCGGGATCGATCGTTTCGCGAGCCGCAATTTTCAGCATATGCGGACAAGCAATATCCAGCCGTTCGTATAATCCCCGTCAGGTCGGAGTCATCGAAGAGGCCATAAGAATACCGTCCAAGTACCCGTTGAAAGAAGCACAGCATGGGAGGAAGCAAACAAAAATCCTTCCTGCAACTAGCCGCATGTACTACCCTGTGAGAGAGCATAGTAGAGACCGGGGTCGGTGGCGATAGTACCTTTATCCGGAGGTGCGCATGAGTCGATGGGGATTTTGAGCGTGACACGGCGTAGATTGCTTATGTATGCACGTACAGGCATGAATAATGTCGTGACGGTAGCATGCTGTTGCCCGTGTGGCTGGCTTTGGGTCCGTTAGCTGTACTCCGTTGCGCTGGGTCGGGCTCCTGGGATCGAAAGACTTGGGAGATCGATCATCGGTGGCTTATGTCGCGCCGTGGTGACAGCTGTCGTAGGGCATGCGTGTTTCGAGCCACTGTGGACTTGATGTCGCGAGTCGATGCTGGGGTGAGAGGACGTAAGGAAACCAGAGAGTATATATCGATGCCGAACTTGACATCTGGCAACCCAATTGCATCGTCAAGTATTGAAGCGCTTGCTCGCTTGGTACTAGCTGACCCGTCAGGGACATCGAACGCGGGATATGTATGTCCTAGCCGCGGTCATGGTGTCTGCCGTGGGTTTGGCGTGGGACTCCCGATTAGTTCTGTCGGTTCGAACCCGAAACAATGGTATGGGCAGCGTGTAACGCGACTAAGCCCAAAATCAACGCGATCGAGTATTTACAACGTGGGGAAGTGTTGGGTGAATAATAGTGATGGTAGCCAATCAGCAATATATTGTTTAGCGCGGCTGGCCAAATGAATGATGCTTACTCGTTGTCTTCGCCGCGCGATAACGTCCAGGAAGGTCGCACCAGATGTTGAAAATTCGACATTATCGGTCGGACTTGCTAACGTGAGGATTATTTTAAATATCGAAGCGATTTTCGTGAGACCTGTCGAGTTTTGCAGATATCGGGCATCCTGGTCGATGTTATGTTGCAGCGCATGTGCGACGGTGCTGGCATCGCATACAATTGCATCAACAACGTGTAATTCTCAGCTTGTGACCTAACCTTTTAGACCCGTAGTCAGACCAGTCGCATGTTAGCGGCAGTCGAGCACCGATTTGCCTGACGCGATTGTTTGCTGGCCTTGCTAGATGTTGCACAACAACAGCCTTGTACATGACTGCGCGGTGCATGCAGCATCGCTTTCACGTTCTTCACATCTCGACTCATTGGAGTGCGAGTGCTCACATGCCGAACTTGGTTGATGCTGCCGCCCCATTTTGTCGACATATTTGACGTAACATTGAAAGCGTCAGGAGTTCGAAGAGAACTTGCAATTCTAGCATTGTGTAGAGTGGCATGCCCTGCAGTATCGGCAAGCATGCAAAGGCGGTCGTCGTCAATTTTGGATGCGCCAAAACAGGCAAATGCAGTATGAATGCACATCCAATCTGGCAGATAATCTGTGTGCAGTTTGAGCAGGGCGCCAATTGATTGTGAGTGGTATTCGGGCTACACTCCGAGCGAAGAGATTGAGATCCCTTGCTTTGATGGGACGCGAGGCGAGGCATGGCGCGCCGCCGAGCTGGATTCCAAGGAGAATCCCGCGCGAGATGCCGGTCAGGGTATGCACAGCATGGTTTCGCATGCATACAATAGGATGAACGAGGGAAGTTGCTGCTGCAAGCGATTGGCAGACGAAAGGATGGGGAAATAGGTTGGTGAGGTGAAAAGAACCATGGAAGGCGGAGAAATGTCTGTGCCTTGATAGCTGGTGAACGGTATAGCTTCAGCTGTCGAAACGTTGAAAAGGAAAGACTGTCAAAAGTGATCTGCGAAGACCGGTGGTCTACGGACGAATGCCATTCGCCAGGTAGGCGAAAGGAGTCGCTTGAATGCATGGAGTTCACAAACAAGCCTGCCGGCAGGACTTTCCGCCAGGCCGAGCCGTACCGTAGATTTTGCTGGTGCCACATGTTCGGGACTCTGGGCGCCTTCCTCTCTGCCTTCCAGGTGTCACAATGGCATGCATGGTGTCTTATCGGGGAGCTGATAGGAAGTCAATGTTGGTGGTGGTGAATTGAGGGCTAAGCTGGCAAGCTAAGGCAGTGGGAACCAAGTCGCGCAAAGGTGAGGTATAATTGGTATATTCGGTTAGGTCGGGCGGTAGAGCGTTGCGTCAACCTAAAGCCATGCGTTATCGCGTCCAAGCGCGGTGCTTTGGGGATGAGGAGTGGAAGAGGGGACCTTCTTGCACGTTGGGAGGAGGCACAGAAGAGAGAGAGAGAGAGCCAGGCGCAGAAAAGGGTCCGAGTTCGGGGAGTTCATGACCCTGCAGTCTGCTGCAGCACAGCAATGCATGTCGGATGGATGTGGCAGGCGGGCCGTGAGACACACTCATGGATGGTGCCACCGTTGGTGTACAATAGTGCATGCACGTTGAGAGAGGAAGAGACAAGAGGAGCCAGATGGAGAAAGTATTGAGAGGAAGAGTAGGTAGCAGAGGAAGGATGCTTGTCGACCGAGTCATGTATCGCGAACGTCAACGTGCTATAGGCGGCACTCCATATAGGCAGGTACAGTAGGTAAGCGAGCCTTTGTCCGTGGTGGAGGAGGACGTTGCCGGTTCCAGAATTGCTGAACCTAGCGGGCAGGCAGGCAGGCAGGCAGGCACGCGTGTAAGTGAAGGGCGCGGCGCGGCGCTGAGTTGATCTGACAGACTCACAGACTACTGATGCCCATGTTCACATCCGGCTCCTCCTCCTACGCCTCTCACGCCAACCCGAAAGAAGCGCGGTAGCCGACCCTCTTCCACGCCGGCAATGCAAGGCCCGCATGCGCTTGTTGAGGCTGAGAATTGATTGGGTTGTCATCGCTATTGCTAGGATTAATCATCACTGACTTGCGAAGAACATGTCAATCGCCGACGACGGGCTAAGGTAGCCATCGCCCGCTACCAACGGACTGATTAGGCGGTCCCTAACAAGGTAGTCATCACCGGACTGGGAACCACTCGTGAACCCTTACCTGCCGACACGCCATCAATCACTATCACTCGCCGGGGATGGGTCGTCACTCACTCACTCGCCTTTCTCTCCGAGTCAGACGTAAAGTAACGAACAGGTCTCAGATAAGGCCAGCACAGCACACATGAGGCAGTCACAAAGTACGGCAGACTAGTGGGGCACGGGTCGAGCACATACAGTACAGCCTCAAGAGGCACCGCCATTCTGTACTGTGTATGCATACTGTGTACTCGCACATAGCGCGTGGCAATGTGGTGTAGCACAGTAGGGCAAAGTTGCTAAACGCACGGCTCGCACAACCAGGGGCTTGCGTGACGACAGTGCTCGGACGCTCGGTTGGCGAGACAGGCGCGGCGACGGCGGGGGGCGCTTGTTCCGCCCTAGATCTGGTGTTGTATGGATGGATGGATGGTGGGTGGATGTGAGTGAGTGAGAGCATATGCCGCGCCCATATCGTCTTTTTCTTGCATCCAACATACGACAAGCCGTGCCTGGCCTGGCCTGATTTGTGTGATGGCATCTCCCGAAGACCGGCCCTGCTCCAATGGACTGGCATCAAGGGACTGTACATTCTCTATACTCCTTGTTATTCATGTCGTCTGAGCATATTGACTACCAAACTATACTTCAAAAACAAACAAGTGACAGACAGCATGGCAACGGCGATACGTCCGAGATCCTAAGGCACTAAGACGACGACAGACTTTCACTTTCACTCACACGTCGACCCACGGTCCACCAGCTCTTCTTCTTCTTCACCAGCAAGCATCTGTGCACTACTAGGCGCACTTTAGTCGATCTGCAGACCCTTGCCCTTCTCGGCCCCCTCTCCCCGCTGGCGCACCCTCGCAGCACGTCAGAACGTCCCGTAGCGCCCTCACTCTCCCCGAGCCGCGATCGCCGCGCGCCCTCCCATCGAAGTGAAGTACAGTTACTATGTACATGTACTTGTCTTGCCTTGCCTGTTCTTGGGACATATCAATCAGGCCCTCTGCACTTTTACGCCACACCTCACTGTCGCTACTACTACCACTACATATCTACATGTCCCCTCGAAACACCTGCATGCTGACACCCGCCGCCCGCGCCTCCGGTCTGTCCTGTTCCGCCTGTTCCATGCCATACAATCCACACCAACAACACCACCCACCCACGCCGCCCACACAGCCTCAGCCGCTGCAGCGTCTAAACTAGCCGAACTTGCCGACCTTACGCGCCACCCATGCGCAGCTCCACCAGACACTTTGAGAGTGCAGCCCAACCGCTCTCCCTTCCTGATAGTTTTGCGTTGGCGACTTGCCTTTGATAATCACCCTTCCTTTTTGACTCCAGTCGTGTCGTGTCTCGCTCAGCCTTGCCAACGGCTTCATGGGGTCGATGGTCGAGCTGCTGAACCGCTCTCCAGTAGAACATGGGCGCCACTCTGCACACGAATATCCCATCGATACAAAAATGGCCGCACAGGGCTTTACTGCAGTCAACGGTCTGGATCGAAGGGATTCAAACCCTGAGGCCACATCGAATCAACCCAGTCACTCGACAACCTCGCACACCAGAACCGATTCTGCCGCCGCTTTGTCTACAGCACCACCCAGAGAAGACGTCCAATCTTCAAGATACTCTTCCGCAAGAAACGACTCCGTACTGTGTCCAGAGCCCGTCATTAAGCAAAGTCCAGAATCCGCCAAGCGGAAACGCCTCATCACAGAAACGATCGAGCAACCATCCGGAGACAATTCTACATTCGCGGGAGCGCTCTCACCAAAGCGACGCATGATTGAAACAAATAACCAATATCACACCAAGACCTCAGAAGGAACGCTCATGGGTCTGCGAAACTCGCATGCCTCGATCGACCCCTTAAATCGGTGAGTCTGGCCATTTGATCCATGACATGCATTAGTGTTAACAAAATTTAGTGAACGATGCTCACGGGAGCGATCGCCCGTTCCTACACGCAATCAGCGTGTGGCACCACCACAAGTCAGACCAGAGACTCAGGCCCACCTTGCCGAGTCACTCGCAACACATCTCCAAAAAGCTCACAAGGATACACCTGATCAAAACGAACAGCAAGCGCAAGCACCCACCGCAACGCGATATAACAAATCACCCTCGGAGGCATATAGCCCTGAAGACCTTGGCGATCCATCTGGAAAACGCAAGCGAAACTTTAGCAATCGCACCAAAACCGGATGTCACACGTGCCGAGGTCGCAAAAAGAAGTGCGATGAGGCCAGGCCCTGGTGCAACAACTGTACCCGCGGTGGGTTTGATTGCGCTGGCTATGGACCTAAGCCGCCCGCAGGCTACAAAGGACCGGCAAGCGGTCGAATCCACATCCCACTGCAATCGAAAACGAAAGATCCCACTCAACAGCACCCAGTGTCTCACCGGTCTGAAGGCCCTCGATATGATCATTGGGGCCAAGTCCAACCGACACCTGCAACACCGCATGATCCCCTGTACCGATACCCTTCGCAGAACTCTTATGAACACCGACATTCACACAGCCGCGACCACTTCGGCAACTCGTCATGGCAACACCGGGAAGCAGATGGGGCGTTCCCTCCCCACATGCAACCACCGATCGATTACAATAATCAGATCATCCCTCCGATTGCGAACCTTGACCACCGACCCTATCAACAATCTCACCCCTCGATGTATGGTCCAGCAGCCGCTTCGAGTCCTCGGGATAGCGTTGGTACCTACTCTTCTCACAACCCGCCATTCTCGCATCTTGGATCAAGCGAAACGTCAGAAAAGTACAAAATGCTCATCGGCGAACCCTACCTGGCCTACGTCGACGAGGATCTGATGGATGACCGTCGGGCGTGCAAAAGAGCCGTCATGCACTGGAACCAAGCTCACTCCGACTCGCGCCCCACCAGCGACGAAGAGAAAGGACGTCTGTTCCAGTGCATCCTCGATCCTTCGAGGAGGACCGAACCGAACCATCAATACCGCGACTACGCCAGCCCGCAGGCCCGCCCGGGCAGCATTGGCTCCCGCGTCATCATCGACAACCCTTTCACCTGTGACTACGGATACAACATCCACATCGGCGACGACACCTACATTGGCGCGAATTGCACCATCGAAGACCCCTGCGACATTTTCATCGGATCCCGCGTGCAGATCGGCAAGAACGTGACACTCTGCGGCAGTATCGCGAACGAAGACTCGTTCCCGCGCAAAGGTTCCCAGGCTACTCTGACGGGAGGCGCCATCATCATCGAAGACGAGGTGATCATCGGTAACGGGACCATCATCCATGCCCATCGAGTAATTGGCAAAGGCGCATCCGTCCGTGCCGGCTCGGTTGTGACAAGGGTAAGCTTTGCTGAGATTGTAAATTTCAGATGCGAGTTCTTCGCTAACAACATATCTACAAACAGAACATCCCACCCTACACCATCGCAGCCGGAAACCCATGCAGAGTCATCCGCTCCTTGCCGCGACCTGATAGCCCGGAGCGACTCAAGCGCCACTCGCGAGAACTCACAGCTTTCACTAATATCAGCAGTGTTGCGAGCAGCGGCGGCGGCGAAGACGATCTTGTTGGTGATAGGCAGCTTGCGCTAGAGAACGAGCAGAGTATGCGTGAGATGCGAGCGAGGAGAGGCATTCGAGATCAGGGGAAGTAAAGGAGTTGACGAGGGTGTCGAGCATTGTATGATGCAGAGTGGATCTTCTCTACCTTGCCTCAACTTGCTCGCTTGATCAACGTCAGGGATGCGAAGATACAACGAAAATGGAGAAAGCAAGTCAAGGCAATAGGGAATGGAATGGAACAGAAAACAGAAAAGAAAAGTCGTCGGGATGAAACCAGCTCTACCGCACGCATTCATGGGAGATGGATAGAAACAAAAGCAGGCGATGACCATAAAAGCAACGACAGAACCCTACCTAATCCACCCCTATCCCTCACTCACTCCATTTAAGCCTCTCCCAATGACTACCCAAGCGTATCTCACACATCGCAGCAAGGAACCTCTGAAGAAAATCCATCAATCCTTCGTTGCGCGCAAAGTATACGACAGCGGCATCCGATCCCTCCCTTCTTCCAGCGCCCACTCACCTTCAGAGAATCCAAGTCAGCAAACAGAGTCACAGTCCAGAAACAAGGGAGAAAGAAAGAAGAACTCACCACCGCCGACCTCCACCATCATCCCCGGAAGCGCATTCCACGGCACGCTCTTATGCTCCACCAGCGCAGTCACCCTCATCCCCGCCGCCAACAAAGCGCCCACGATCTCGCCCAAACCATGATTCCACTCAACCGACTTCTTCGCCTCGAACTTCTTTCCCTCCATCTCCAACCGCACATACGTCGAAGGTGCCTCGCACATAATCGGTCCAGCAGACTCAAAATACGGCTCCTGGATAACCAACAACCCAGCCTCCGCAGCAGCCTTCGCGGCATCGCCATCCCCATCATCCAACCCCCCAATCGCAAACAACACCGGATGTCCCTCTCTCAAAAACAACTCCCCACCAGGCTTGAGCAGCCCAGCAACCGTCTCCGCCCACCGCCGGATGTCAGGCAACCACCCCAACGCCCCGATCCCCGTGAAAACTACTTCCCACTTTCCAGCTCCGAGAACCTGCACCGCGCCGTAGACGTCGCTTTCCACGAAAGTTACCCTCTCGCCACCCGCCGCTTTGGACACCAAATCGCGCGCTATGTGTAGGCTGGCGGGACTGAGGTCTAGTCCGGCGACGTGCGAGGCTCCTAGGCGCGCGAGCGAGAGCGTGTCCGTTCCGATGTGGCATTGTAGGTGGACGGTCTTTTTGTTTTGAAGGGAGGGCAGGAGGGGGAGGTCGAAGGTCAGGGTGTTGGAGAGGAGGGTTGGGGAGGAGATTAGGGCGGCGACGGCGTAGTCGGGGGAGGTGGCGTGCTGTTCGTTGCGTGTTAGGTCTGTTGTGATGGCGAGGGGACGGGGCTGGGGGGTTGTGTTCTTGTTTTCTTGACTTTCTCTTGCCGATGTCGTGACATGGCCTCGTTTCTTTCTTTCCCTCCTCTTGGATGAGTGTGAGAGGAAGCGTTCACTTACGTGCGGAGCACGCTCGTCCCAGCGCGCGCGATTGATGGCTAAGTAGTCGAGATTGTTGGTGTCTGTGTCTGGCTTGGTTGTGGCCTCTTGGTGATGCTGCTGCTGCTGCTGTTGTGACATCTCTACTGTGCTATGTCTCGACTACTACAAGTATCTCAAAAGAAAAATCAGCAATTGAGCCAAGTGCGATAGTCAAAACAACAACAAGAGAATAGCGATCAGAAGACCAAGGAAACACGGATTATGACGTACATTTATGGTATTCGTCGTTGAAAGTCGTGGAAAAAGCGATGTATAGCAAGTATGGATAGCCTTCTAAGTCGATGGAAAATATGACGAAGGATGACCAAGGCGGGTCATCTAGGATTTAATCAGGCCACGAGAAGAAGGGGATGTTAAGGGCATAACAACCATGGCTTTTCCGGTTATGTTAACAAAAGTCGACCGGTGACTGAGAGTCGACACCGCATCGAAGCTTGGAACGTCGAAGGGTCTGCTGCTTGCGGACTGTGGCTGAACACAGACAAGTGTACCTGGATATCTTGTGAGTATCTAGGCTGTAACATATATATTACGGCTGTTCTGTGTGACGTCGGGTGACAGTAGTGATGACGGACGGAGAGACAGACAGACATCGTAAACGTGAAGATGACACTCTTGTGTAAAGGCTCTCCGTCTGACATCGAGGTATCCGAATAGAAGTGCTGAGGAAATACCCAGGAAAGGGAGGAGACGGTAGAAATAAAAGAGAAATGGCAATGTTTCGATCTCGGTTGGTAAAAAGATGAGGAATTCTTCGGAAGACGTTGATCCTTTTAGCAAGTCGTAGATGTATTTTGATTATGTTCCTGAAGTACGAGTTTTTCGATATTTTCCTATATATGACACAAGTATTACCGTTCCTACACATGATGTGATATGTTGATCCTTCTGCCGTGATATGTTTCCCGCCCTTTTTATAGCTCCAAAGTTAAAAAGTCCAAGTCGTGAATGTGAGCGAGGTTATCGCCCACAGATATGAGTAAGAGAAACGAAAGAACGACAAAAGAAAGGGGTCTCTCGAAAAGAATAAACAGATCCCCTAGCCAAGCTTTGACCAGGGAAAAGAACGCCAATGGTATGTCCAAAGTAAAGAGTCGATGAAATCCCCCCAGCGAATATGGTCCAGTACCGCACCGGATGCAGATGGATGTGTAATGTTTGTTCGTGAATACGCTCGAAATGCAGCAATCGTTCTGCCTGGGTCGTTTATCCCCAAGACGAGAACGGGGTTTAAAAACAAAAGAAGTCCCGTCGCCAGCACAAAAGACGAGCCTAGAAGTTACTAGCCGTGTTGACAGCACCGTTCGGGTTACGGTACGAGCTCGTCGACAGAGTCGGCGCGTGGCTGGAAGCAGAAGTCTGCTTCTCACGTCCTAGGCTGTCGCGCGGCGAGCCCGCAGTCCCCATGCCGAAATCGTCCACTGCTGCTGCCTGCTCGCGCTTCTTCTTGCCCCAGAGTCTCCAGGCGACGATGGCCAGGCCGCCGATCAAGATCGCTCCGCCAATACCGCCAACGACACCGCCGATAATAGCTTTGGTTTGCGGGGCCATGGAACTGCTGCTTCCGCCTCCGCTGCCGCCCTTTGCAAGAGTCGGGTCGATAGTAGCCGTTGCTATTTCGGTGGAGGAGACGATGCGGTCGCCTGTCACGACGCGGGAGCGGACTGTGCCGTCTTCTGTGAAGTAGCTTGTTATGGTGTAGGGCTCGGTGGATTCACGGACGACTGCGGATGTGATTGTCGTTTTGGAGGCGAAGGTGGAGGGATCGATGGTGCTGCTGCCGATGACGACGACGGACCCGCCATCGTCGCCGTCGGCTTGCGTGCGGACGGCGGACGTGGGTGTGCTGGATGCCGATGCCGGGATTGATGAAGTGATTGTGCTGCCTTTGCTGTCCGTCGTGGTCACCTCGACCTGGGATGTGGGGGTAGCGCTGGTTTCCGATGTTTCTGTGCCAGTGGCTTCTTCTGACGTGTTGGCATCTTCGCTGGCGGACGTTGACTCTGATGTGGTCTCTTCAGGCTGCTGTTGGTCGGAAGTCTGCGTGGCAGAAGTTCCAGTGGTATCCTCGCCCGTGATTGTAGGTCCGGCAGATGTAACCGGATCGTTTGTGGTTTCGGTGGCCGTGGCAGATGGTTCCTCGCTGGTTGAGGAATCGGTGGGTGTTGTGGCCGAGGTGTCTTGCGTAGAGGACTCGTCCGAGGTCGTTGGATCGGCGGATGTGGTGGGAGCGACGGAGCTACTGGAGGTGACTCCAGTGCCGATGACTTGTCGTTTGTTCGGCATGACTCCTTGAGGAATATCCTGGGCGCGAATGTGGGCGAAGCTGGCGAGAGCAGAGAACATGACTGGAGTAGGTCGCATGGTGGGCGATCAAGAGGCAGAAAGGTCTAGCAGTTTCGATACTGCAAGCTCGGAAGCGAGGCAACGATGGAAGTCTGTCGGGTCGTGTAGCAAATGAATCGCAAGACGTGATTGGCAAGCGAGGCGGGCAGGCGTTGGACCGTAATTTGCAGCGGCGTGTGACGGCGAGTGAGGCTCCTTCCCGAAGAAGTAAGCGGTGGTGGTTATAGAGTGTGTGTGAGAGCGAGTGGCTGGTTGAGAGACTGGAGCGAGTGAGGTACAGTACTGTATGGTGGATGTACAAGCGAGGGTGGTGGTGGTGGCGAGAGTGGTAAGGTAGTGTGTGTTCAGTGAATGATAATGATGATGATGATGATGATGAAAGTCAGTAATTACAAGTGAGAAGGGACGGAAAGGCAGGCACAAGCACAAGCACAGGCACAGGCATCAATCAATAATAATCAGGCTGACGTTGCCCAGAGCAGAAAGAAGGAGGAGGGTGGACAAGTGCGTAACGCCCGCCGCCAGACCATGACTATTTCTGGTCTTGCAGCCCTCAGCTCATCGGCCGTGCAACGACCCGAGCGCAACCACAACAATTAATCTGAAAGCCCTTTACCACTGATCGTGCTGCCTGCTTGGTGGGAAGGTTTATACGTACAATAAATAAATAACACACTACATCATCTAATCATCAGTCCATCCCAGCAACCAACTCACCTCCCCATCTCAATCTCCAACAACATCAATTGGTGAGTAAAGTATCAAGTATTCATGTACCCCCTCAACACGGCCAATACTTCAAAAATCCCACCCCAGACACGCAACCTGGGGCGCGCGCTCTCCGCCCGCCGCGTCAGACTTTCGCTAGTCTCGCGGGCGCAGGATGGGTTTCCCTTCGAAACGCTCCGTAAGCGTGCGGCATGATGCCTGTTAAGATTCCAACTTGCATGCTGCGAGAAGCCTGTGATCGACACGCGGGAGAGAAGTGGTGCAGACTGCAGAGAGGGAGAGAGAGAGAGAGAGAGAGAGAGAGAAAGAGGAAGACGTGCAGAGAGCAGCAGAGTCTGGCCAGGCCTGCTGACGGAGATCGGCGTCCGCCAGAGGTCTCGACTGCTTCCTCCGTTTACTCTCCACGAAGTGCTTGAGTTCTGCAATGGTTGAGGCAGATGTAAGTACTTATGTACTCAAGCTGTGGTGAATATCCATCATTGTGCACCTGGTGAGTTGGATGGGCTTTTGAATCTATCTGATGCGTTTGATCCCTTTGCATCTGATCTCAGAGAAAACGCCATCGACCAGGCGAAGTTTCACTCCATGTTCCCTTGTGCGCTTCCGGCGGACTTGGTCGTTTTCAACAAATCGCTAGTACAACGACGAAAACAGATCAATACATTCACATAATATCACATCCCCCTCCAGCGCTGACCGCGCTTGACAACAAAGTTGACGATAAAACGGCAAAAGACTCAAGAAAAGGCGTTTTACCGGCCGGTACCTTTGATCCTTGGCCCCTAGCGCAACGTGCTCTCGTTTCAAACTACCACGGTACGACTGAAACCTTGCTAACCGAGCCCTTGAATAATAGTAATAACAACAACATGGAGCCTACCGAGTAGGGTCCTGTTCACGTGTCGTCAGACGAACAACACAAGAAGCGAAACAAACCACACCAGGGTTCATGTTGCACGTCCTGCCCTGTTTGTAAAAATCGACGTTCCTCAAATGGTGGTAATCCCGAACAAAAGCTGTGAAATGTGATATGCTACCTCCAAGGTTCTCCCAGGTTGCTAACGATGTAGACGAGACCAGGACGGTTTTATTGTTCTTTGGATAGAGATGTAAAAACCAGCATTTGCCGGGGAATGGAAACCACAACATATTTACGACCTCTCAACCGATCAACTGACGCATCATCAAAATAAGAGTACTTGACCATTTCTATCTCGGAGAAGAAGATAAAATACAATACGAAAGGCGTGTAGCAACGTGATAAAGAAAGCCCGAATGGAAGCCCTTTTCCTTCCTAAAAACCCAACCCAGAAGCGCCACAATGCCGTTGATCCCATTAGAAAAGAACTCATCATCAATCGTCGTCGTCAACAAGTACAACCAAAAAGACAGCCACAGCGTCTGACCACGAAATGCAAGGCGGAGATCAGGTCATCATACTACGACGCCTGCTCGCCGCACTTGTCCTGCCAGTACTGCCACCGCTGGTGCTGGTACTGCTGCTCGAGGTCTTCACCCGCTCAATATCGCCAGCTGCGACATGATTGCCAGCGGAGCCAGCGCTAGACTTCATCGTATCCTTTGGAATCGATGAGTGTCTCCTATGACTTCTCGCGGGGGCTGTTGACGAAATCTTCGGGGCCGAAGGAATATGCGATTGCTGTTGATCCGCTGGCGAAGACGATGAGTCTTTGAAGTCGTACAGATCCAGTTCGTGTATTTTGCGGGCGGCGTCGTCGAGGTCGTCTGACGAGGCCCTGTTGCTGTCTTTTTGCTCCTTGTCTTGGGTGGTTGATGAGCGGACGCGTTGCTTCGGCTTCGCATCACTCGAAACACCACCATCCCCATCCATCTTCGAAGGCGCAATCGAACCAAAGCTCACGCCATCTCCCCTCCTCTCTTTGTCCAGCAATGGACTCGCAGCCTCCGCCCTCGTAGCAGCCTCGCCCGCCGCTGGCAGAGTCTTCCACGCATCCTCGTCCTGGGGTTCGCTTTTGACGGTAGTACCGCCAACGCTAGCACCGCGGGATTTTCTCTCCCCTGACCCGCTCATAGCGCGTCTGTGGTGTTGGAGACCCGTGACGGCGTCCATCATGCCCTTTTCCTGGCGGCGCATTTTGGCGCCTAGACTCGGTTCAGCGTAATTGACGGCTGAGCGCGCTCGGCGGGAAGGGCGAGCGGCTTCGACGACGGTGGCGCTGTTTGGGCCGGTTGGGGGTGGAGTGCCGCTTCTGTTGGTTGGGGCGGTGGAGTATTCGGGGGTTGGTGAGAAGATGTCTGGTGGTGCGGGAGTTTGAGATGTTTGTTCGTGAGTCGCTGCTGTTGCTGGTTGGTGTACTTCGGTAAGCTCGATGCTGGTGACGTTGATTTCTGGTTCTTGTTGTGGAGGAGGAATCGCTGACAGTCTCGATCTCCTGGATGTAGTGCGTTCCTTAGCTGCACCGAACTTGGGCTGTGAGGGTTTCTTTGCGTCGTCGCACAAGGGCTTGTCTGCATTGGCGACTGTCTTTCTGGGGGACATGTTCACACTCTTGTCTCCCAAGACTCTGCGCGCTGAAGGAGGCGCTGGTGCTTGTATTTCGACGCTCTCGGGCTTCTCCTCTGACTCAATCGACATCTCTACAGCAGTCTTCTCCGGTTCAAGAGCAACCTTGCGGCTGAAGGTGAAGTCTGTCTTGCTTGGTGCGTTCGCTGGCTTGTCCAGATCCCGATCGGCCAGCTTTCGTTTCGCTCCTGTGCGAAGAGTGGGAGCTGTGGCTTCTGCATCGGAAGTGGATGGTGACGGCGGCGGAATAATAGAATGTCTTCGCAATTCAAGCTTGGGTTGGCTGTCCTTGCGCTTTCGTCTGGTCTCCAGATTGACAGACATACTCGCAGGCAAGTCTTCATCTTGCGATTTCCTCTCGGTTTCCGGCTCAGATTCTGTTGGTGACTCGACCTCCTGAGATTCTGCAGCATTCCGAGCATCGAACTTGATAGGTTCTTGACACTCGAATCGCGCGACAGGTGGTGGTCCCAGATCAGGACTTCCATTGCTGCTTCCGTCGCTGAGTCGTATAGCTTTGATTTCCGCCGCTTCAAGTGTCCGCCGCTGGTGAACCTTGTCCTCGTCGATAGTAGGCATCTGGCAATCACGCATCAACTCCGCCAGAGGCTGCCTCTCCCGAAACTCCATCTGCGACAGCACGCTCATCCTCCTCTCTTCGCGCTCCTGCAAGTCATTCACCCTCTGCTGCTTGTCTTCTTCGATTCCTTCCACGATCCCACTGAGCTCCCTCAGCTTGGCCATCATCTCCTCTTTGAAGCTGCGTACGCCCTCAGTCGTGCTCTGCCGCCGCGCATCATGCTCGAAATTTCTTGCGCGCAATAATTCCTCTCTCAGCTCCAGGTTCGTCTGCAGCAGCCGGCTGACCTCGATTTCCAAGCTCCTTATGCGCAGCGACTGTGTCGAATTATTCTTGGCGAGCTCGCGGTTTTGCCTGATGAAGCGACGCTTGACTTCGTCGTAGTTAGCGGGTAAGTTCTGCCTGGGTTGAGGGGGAGGTCGTGATTTGGTGCGCATGACGGGAGGATGCCCGTCGCGGGCATGAGATTCTGGACCGTTGATGGAGTTGGGGCATTGTGTATTGACTTACGGGCATCTACGCTCTCGACTCCTGCTATTCCTCCAGCCAGCACTGCTGCAGGCACAGCAGGCGCGACAGGCGGCTCGTTCAGTCTCGCCATTCGGCGGCAAGCATTCGCGGGACGCAGCTGTATACAATGTGTAGTAACGATGTATGTCGGTATCGCTGTTGCGCTGCAGAGATAGCGTGTGTACTGCTGTCGTATTCGATTCGTATGATTATTTAGCGATGGTTGGCGGCGGGCTCGGGAAAGTAAACAGTGTGTTTATTCCTCGATCAACAATGACAACGTCCGACGCTAGACTCCACAACGGCCCGTGCCCCTCTTCGTATGCATCCCCCAATGTGGGACATGGCTTCCTAGATCTCTACATTGAACGGATGAGACTGCGATTAAACGAATTACACCGGCCGAAACGACTTTACGATATCACGACTCACGATCATGTCTTTCGCGCCACGCACAACCACCATCCGCCCATCCTCCGGCCTCGGGCTTGGCGGATCGCAAAACTCACAGTCCTCCGCCTTGCAAGCGCGCATTCATGAGAAGAAGAGCGAGCTAGAGTCGTTGCGCCAATTACGAGATCTAAGTGCTGGTCTGGCCGGCCAGATGCAACAGCTCGAAGAGAAGCTTGGGACATTGAGTGATGGCACAGAAGCGGTGGCCGCTGTGATGGCCAACTGGGGGAGTGTGTTGAGAGCGGTCAGCATGGCGAGTGGTAAGTGGATGGTAGTAGTGGTCGAGGCTGTTGTTGTGTGGAATATGGGCTGATTTTTGGCTAGCTGGTATACCGAAGCCGAAAGAGGACGACACTGGTGAGGGAGAAGACGAGGCGCAACAACTACCGAATACGCTTGTGAGGATTCCAATTCACCAAGCTGAGGCTGCGCAGAGAGAGCAAGAAAAGGAGGCTGCTGCTGGGGCTGGTTGAAGCACGTGTCGCAGGGTGTTTGGAAGTTATGATATGCAACCTCACAGGGCACAGGGCACATGATCACTGCAGAGCAGAAAGCTACTGCAGAATGACGGCCGCCGACGAACACGGATTGGAACGTGCCTAAAGATACGTCGTCACTATCGTGATCGCAACACGGGAAACTGGGATCAAGGCCTCCAAGAATACCTCGAGAGACGCGGTACGGGTCTTCAATGGAGGGAGACGCAAGAGGCGCCCGGTAACGGCGCAAGAAGCGACTGAGTATCAGAAGATTGATTGCTCTCTTGCGAACCGTAGACTGTTGAGTTATAATGCGACCAGCGCATAGTATAATGTCTGCAAGAAGCGCGATGCCGTATCGCCACCTCGAAACCCCCCCAGTCACGCTCAATCTAACTTCCCGGAGCAATGCTCATCTTTGCCTATTGTCTTTCCATGCCGTGTATGCATGTAGTGTCTGAGCGGCGCCGCATTGACCCTGTGACGACAGTATCCTCCCTTTTTCGCCATATCCAGGTCGTGGCCTCGACGTATCGATATCGAAATTGCTGCAGTCCATCGCCCATGTCTCATCCGTCCTTCTTGCTCTTATGCTTCGGTTGGCGCTCATACGCATTTGGACTCGGCTTCCTCTCCTTCCCTTTGCCCTTCCCTTTGTCGTTGCAGTCCCCATTCCCATGATTGTGGCGGTGGCCGTCTCGTCCTTTACGCCCACTCCCACCAGCTTTCCGCGCCCTGCTTAAGTCCGGCTCGTCGTCACTATCGCTGTCGCTGGAAGAGCTCGAAGAATCTGAGTCGGAATCGCCAGGCTCGTGGGGCTTGTGGTAGATGCAGCATACCTTGCTGCTCTTCTTGCCCATACCCTCATTGTCTACCACATCCTCTGCCCATCGTATGCCTCGGCGTTCCTGTGGTTCTGCTCGTAGGCGAAGGGTGCCGCTGGGCGCACTGGGACCGGCATTGGTTTGTAGTATTGTCTGGCTGCCGTGTGTGCTTGTGGGTGTTGCTGTGCCTGATCCGCGGAGTTGAACTTGCTGAGGCGGTGACATGGTCGCGGAGACACCAGTAAGGTGTTGCAGTGTTCTCTCAATGATGTCAAGGGTTTGACGGTCAAGTGTCTCGTTGGTGGCGGGTTAAGTTCAGTGAAAGACAGTTCTGGAAGCAGGGCTGATGACAAAGGCGCGCGAGGGAGGGCGCGGGGTAAGGTACTGTAGGAAGGAAGGAGATTGGCATTGCATTGCTAGCAAAGTCTCCAAGTAGAAAGAGCCGCAGAGACAACAGCTCTGGACGTACTACTACTGAGGCATACATACCATCATTTCTTGCAGACCCAGTGAGAGAGAATTAATTTTTCAACAGCAGGCGGTGAATGACGTTTCAGCCTTCACTTGTCCTGTCCTGTCCACCACCAAACCAACTCAGGTCCGTTCAAGTTCAGCTCCACTCCAGTCAAACGCCAGACAGCCCGCGCTCCGAAGGCCTTTTACTCTATCGACTTACCGCTCCCCATCTTCTTCACCCACACTCACTCACTCACTCACCTATACTCGCTCTCGCCAATCACCCTCCTCTCTCTTCCTACACTACACCACCCACTCACCATCTTCGCTCACCCCGCCACCCACCGCATATTGAGCCTCGACCTGCCGTCCACGTTCCCCTCCACCCCGCTGCATGCTACACGACTAGGCCTCCATCGCCGTCTGCACGCGTTAAGCGCCTCGAGTCTCGCAGACAGACTGCCGCGACACCCGATCCCGCGATAAACTCACACACCCCACTACACTTCAACATGTCTATGAGCATCGAAGAGCTCGACGCCACCGTGCGTGCCTTCTACGAGGGCCGTGGCGAGCAGCAAAAAACTGCCCAGGCCACCCTCAACCAGTTTAAAGAGAACCCCGACGCGTGGCTGCTCGTCGACAAGATCCTGCAGGACGCACAATACCCTTCGACAAAGTTCCTGGGCCTGCAGATCCTCGACAATGTGATCATGACAAGGTGGAAGGTCCTGCCGCGCGAGCAGTGCCATGGCATTCGGAACTTTGTTGTCAACTTCATCATCGAGCTGAGTAGCACAGAGGAGAACCTGAAGAAGGAGAGGACACTGCTGAACAAGCTCAACCTCGTGCTCGTTAGCATACTCAAACAGGAGTGGCCGCACAACTGGCCCACGTTCATCAATGAGATCATCTCGAGCTGCAGAAGCAGTCTTCCAATCTGCGAGAACAACATGGCCATTCTGCGCCTGCTCTCCGAGGAGGTCTTTGACTTCTCCGCCGAGCAGATGACCTCGACCAAGACACGACAGCTCAAGCAGAGCATGTGCGACGAGTTTACTAGCATCTACAACCTCTGCTCCGAGATTCTGCGCACCGCCGATTTGCCAAGCTTGATCAAGGCTACCCTCGAGACACTCCTGCGCTTTCTTAACTGGATCCCGCTAGGCTACATTTTCGAGACGCCACCAAGCGGCCAGTCATTGATCGAAATTTTGCGCAACCGCTTCCTGGAAACGCCCGAGTTCAGAAACATCACCCTCAAGTGTCTGACGGAGATCGGCAGCTTGCAGACCGAGCACAACTGGGATGAGAAGCTCGTTCAGATGTTCACCGATACACTCACCACAATCTCCAACATCATCCCTCTCGCTCTCGACCTGAAGACTACCTACGCCTCGTCAAACAGCAGAGACCAGGAGTTTGTTCAAAATCTGGCGCTCTTTCTTTGCAACTTCTTCAGCAATCACCTTGCAGTCATTGAGGCACTCCCTAACCGCGACTTCCTTCTCCACGGCCACTTCTACCTCATCCGCATCAGCCAAATTGAGGACCGTGAGATCTTCAAGATTTGCTTGGAGTACTGGACGAAGCTGGTCTGCGAGCTTTACGATGAGATGCAACAATTGCCCATCACCGACCTCAACCCTCTGCTCAGCATGGGCGTGAGCTCTCTCGCCAACGGCGGTGCCCCCAACCCCACCAGCATGGCAAACTACCCCTTGAGGAAACATAAGTACACCGATGTGCTTTCCAACCTGAGACAGGTCATGATTGAAAAGATGGTCCGTCCGGAGGAAGTGCTGATTGTCGAGAACGATGAGGGTGAGATTGTCAGAGAGTTCGTCAAGGAGTCGGACACTATCCAGCTTTACAAGACAACGAGAGAGTGCCTGGTGTTCCTGACCCATCTGGATGTTGTCGACACCGAGCAGATCATGTCAGAGAAATTGGCAAGACAGGTGGACGGCACAGAATGGAGCTGGGCAAACTGCAACACCCTCTGCTGGGCTATTGGATCCATTTCTGGTGCTATGAACGAGGAGACCGAGAAGCGCTTCCTCGTGACGGTCATCAAGGACCTTCTCGGTCTGACCGAGATGAAGCGCGGCAAGGACAACAAGGCCGTGGTCGCCTCCAACATTATGTATATTGTTGGCCAATACCCACGCTTCCTCAAGGCTCACTGGAAGTTTCTCAAGACGGTCGTCAACAAGCTGTTCGAGTTCATGCACGAGACGCACGAGGGTGTCCAGGACATGGCTTGCGACACCTTCATCAAGATCGCAAACAAGTGCAAACGTCACTTCGTCATTCAGCAGCCCGGCGAGAACGAGGCCTTCATCGACGAGATCGTTCGCACTATGAGGAAAATTACTTGCGACTTGTCTCCTCAGCAGATCCACACTTTCTACGAGGCATGCGGCTACATGATCAGCGCCCAGGGACACAAGAACTCCCAGGAGCGCCTGATTGGTGAGCTCATGTCTCTTCCCAACCAAGCCTGGGATCAGATTATTGCAGCTGCCCGTCAGGACCCGAACGTCCTCCAGGATGGCGAGACCATCAAGATTATTGGCAACATCATGAAGACCAACGTCGCGGCATGCAGCTCTATCGGCAGCTACTTTTACCCGCAGATTGGGCGCATCTACGTCGACATGCTGACCATGTACCGCGCCGCGTCTTCGCTGATTGACGAGGCCGTGCAGAGAGACGGCAACATCGCGACCAAGATGCCCAAGGTCAGAGGTCTGAGGACCATCAAGAAGGAGATCTTGAAGCTCATCACCACCTACGTGGAGAAGGCGGACGACATGGAGATGATCCATCAGACTGTCGTCCCGCCTCTTCTCGAGGCCGTCCTCCTGGACTACAAGAGAAATGTGCCCGATGCGCGTGAAGCAGAGGTGCTTGCGGTCATCACTGTGTTGATCACCAAGCTTCAGGTACGTTGGACTCCGCATACCACCAAATACATGACGGTGCGCACTACGGCGCCCTACAAATGAACAATAACTGACAATTCTCCACAGGGCATGATGACCGAACAGGTGCCGCCAATCCTCGACGCCATCTTCGAGTGCACGCTCGACATGATCAACAAGGACTTTTCCGAATACCCCGAGCACCGCGTGGAGTTCTTCAAGCTCCTCCGTCAAATCAACCAGCGCTGCTTCCCCGCTCTTCTTACTCTCGACCAGGCACACTTCAAGCTCGTTATCGACAGTTGCATGTGGGCCTCCAAGCACGACAACCGCGCTGTCGAAGGCGAAGGTCTTAACATGTGCATCGAGCTCATCAGCAACATGGCCGAGCACACTAACCCAGAGACCTGTAACGCCTTCTTCCAGAGCTTCTACACCACTATCCTGCAGGATGTCTTCTTCGTGCTCACCGACTCGGATCACAAGGCTGGCTTTAAGTACCAGTCCATGCTGCTCGCCCGTATGTTCTGGCTCGTCGGCACCGGCAAGATCCAAGGCCCCATCTACACAGAGGATGCCAACACCCCTCCTGGCACGTCGAACAAGGACTTCCTGCAGAACTTTGTTGCAAACCTGCTCTCCAACGCTTTCCCCAACCTGCAGGCCGCGCAGATCACCTCCTTCATCTCCAACCTCTTCGACAGCACCGAGGACCTGCCTAAGTTCAAGCTCATTCTTCGTGACTTCCTGGTCTCTCTCAAGGAGTTTGCCGGCGACAACGCAGAGCTCTTCATCGAGGACCGCGAGAAGGCCACTCAGGATGCCAAGGACCAGGAACGTTCGCGTGCCATGAAGGTCGGCGGCTTGCTCAAGCCTAGCGAGATTGAGGACGACGAGCTTTGACTTGATAGAGATGTTGAACTAAGCAAAGGCGCCAGTCAGGGTCAAGGCTGGGTCCACTGGGAGGCCGAGGCGCTTGGTATATGATGAGCATGCCTCCACTAGCGTTCCACCACCACCCGGTCCTGACATCAAGAGGCACGTATACCCTTCGCCTGATCCGCTGTGGCGTTGCAAATTTCCCTTTCGACTTTTACATTGTTCTCGGTCCCGCGTGTCGTGGGGGACGAGGGCGCTAGCGATGATATCCTGGCTGGTTGAGTTTCTTTCACGTGGCTGAAACCCCCATCGGGTGTGCCAAAGGATGGGATGGAACAGATGGACGAGCAGAGTTCTCGTACGCATTCCCGACTGGATGCTCAGATCTTCTCTCCGCTCCCATTGATTGCCAAAACAGTCCGCTGTAGGCTTCTTGTAGTTGGAGACGAGACCGAATGAAACTTTCTAGATGCGTTTGGTTTTTGTGAAAGTAAAAGAATGAAAACATAACTTTATGATGCGTGGCTCTCGAAGAAATGGGTTACAAATCTTCACTTCATTGAAATGTAGGAACGGATCCCTAACACGATGCGTAAACACATCGTCTCTCAACGGCAGCCAACAGCCAAACAAGAAGCGCTTCGTTCGCGGTCCAAACCGACAAGTCTTTTCTTCCCACACGCACCCATCCCACTTCAACGCCATCATAGTAACCTTAGCTGACTTTTGATGTCGGAACTCCAGTCTCGCTAAATCGTCGCCTCTCTGAGCCACGAGTTCGTCTTCCCCTCCATAGCAGAGACCTCACAGGTGCTGGATGGCAAGCCCAGAGTCGACCTGAATGTGCTGGCCCGTGACACTCGTGTTCTTCGCCAGCGAAACGAACATATCCGCGCAGTCCTGAAGATCGGTCTAGAGCAACGTCAGCAAAAGAATCATTACACTCTGTTTCCGGAGATCCGCCAAATAGCATGAAAAAGAGAAACTGCAACAACAACTCACCTCCTTCTTCAAAACCGCCGCCTCCTTCAACTCCCCAATCCTTTCCTCCCCATACTCCAGCCCCCACTCCGTCAACAGCAGCCCTGGCAAAACAGCGTTGCACCTAACCTTCGCCCCCTGCGTCTTCGCCACACACTTCACCAGATGCAACTGCGCCGCCTTCGTGACCGAGTACGCCATGCTGCTGCCCCCGATCGTGCGCCCCGCAATCGAACTTGTCACAAGCACCACCCCGCCCTCCGCGTTACCCTCAAAAGAAGGCATCGCGCTCGCGATCAAGGATTTGACTCCCAGCACGTTAGTGCGCCAGCACCGATCCCATTCCTCGTCCGAGAGGGCGTCTAGATCTGCGAATTTGGAGAAGCGCGTCCAGCCTGCATTGGCGATCAGGATGTCTAGACCCCCCAAGTCGCGGATGGTGGTTGCGACGAGTTCCTTGATGGAGTCGGTTGAGCCGGCATCGGCTTTTATGGTGGTGGTTTTGACTCCGGGGTACTTCGAGGAGAGGTCGGAGGCGAGTTCAGAGGCGGCGGCGGAGTTGGAGGCGTAGTTTATGGCGATGTTGGCGCCTTGGGCGGCGAAGGCGTGGGCGATTTGGGCGCCGAGACCTCTGTTTTGGAAGAAAGATGGGGTGTTAACCTTCAATTGAGCAACCATTGCAATGTCTCCGCGTTCGACGGCCAATCCTTTATTCACGAATGCTTGACTTATGTGGACTTTGATGCTGGTGGCTTGGGGTTGAAAGCTTGGTAGACAAGCTGACTTACCTCGATCCGCCGGTGATCAGAACGTTGCGGCCTTTAAGAGAGTACGGCATTTTGGTGTGATTTTCGGGAGCTGAAGAGATCTGGCTATAATCGATTGGCTTGAGATTGTCTTAATAAATGACAGGTGGTGACTTGTGTGTATCCTAGTCGTCTTGGAGCTGAAGTCACCATACGTACCCCGCCGCCGAACCTCCCGAGGTCGGAAGGGAAAGACGTGGCAGCTGCGGATCCGTCAAAGATAAACTAGATAGTCATCCGGCATAGTCAACAGACATGTCAAAGACTTGTTTCCATATTCCCCTTGCCCAAGAGTATGCCGTTAGTACATTAGCCGCCTTCGCTTTCACTTACAATCGATCTCCAGGCAACTACCTAAGCCACCCTCGCGATCTCGAAAAGATACCACCATTGAGAGAAGAACAAAATAGCATCAAACAGCGGTTGGCAAACCGAGCTACTATCTGCATGTAAGATTTCAAATGTGAGAAATTCGGATGTTCCAGAAACATTACCACCATTGAGGAATCGCAATCCCAGGCAGGCTACGAGAAGTCGAAGTCCTGGCCCAAATCCCCCATATCCAGCCCAGCGAAGATGTCCTCCTCAGCATTCTGCTGCTCGCCGCCGCCGCCGCCGTTGACATCCATCCCACTACCAACCTGACCACTCTGTTGCTGACTCTGGCCGAAATCGACGTTGAGGTCGCCGAAGATGTCCGAGGGGTTGTTGTCGAGCTGCATCATGTCGTTCAACGAGTCATTGGTGCCGGTCAGGTTCATGGTAGTGTTGGCGTCAGCGCCGAAGTCTGTGCTGAAGTCTGTGGTTCCGGCTTGGTTCAGACTGTTCTCGGTTCCGAGTAGGGAGTCGCCTACGGCCATGGGGGCGTCGTTGGTCCCTATGCCGAGGTCCTGCATCACTTGGTCTGCCATGGCTTGCTCTTCTGTTGAGGACGGCATGTTGACTAACGCGACCTGCGACACGGCCGATTGTGCCTCGATCCTCCTTGCCAGGCGTACGAGGGCCTCGGCGTCTGCGGTTGGCATTTGAAGTAGCTTCTGCGGTTCCATCATTTTGAGGCGGATTGCGTCGTGTAGAGTCCGGCCCGTGATCTGAGGCACCGTGCCACCCATGTGCATTATTGTTGTATACGACGTCGGGTCTGGTGCGCATACAAGCGGCACGCAGATGTCTAAGGCGATTGAGCCGTTTCCGATGATAGTCTGGTCCCGGAGTTCCTCGACTATTGCCTGGAGGACTTTGAAGCTGGTGTGGGATTTTATGGCGCAATGCACGAGACGCGATGCATACCGTGGAGGCGCATCGTTGCCGCCGTTCACAGCCCATAGTGAGAGGTCGCGGACAGTCTGCTTGACAGCCTGTGTAAGTATGGCATATCCATCGAGTTCGGCGCGGGTGATAACCATAGTTCGACGTTGGTGCATGTGTGGCTTCAGAATGGCGATCAACGCGTTGGCTTGGTCGCTCTTTTCAGGTCTCCTGCTGATCAAAGTCTGCAGAGACGATACAAGCGGTGTAGAGACAATGCCGAGGATACACCTGTGCATGGCTTGCATGTCCTGTGAGCTACCCGAGGGCCTCAACAGCTTCTCGAGCATTTGCAGGAGGATGTCGGCGTCGTCGTGGTCTTCCCAAGAGTGTTTCACCAGCCAGCTAATACCACCGACAAGTGAAGGCAATAGGAAAGGCTCCAAGAGGAACTCTAGCCCACCGCGCATCGTTTCGATTGACAGCACATTCGATCTGCAGGCCAGCACACTTTGATCGAAGAGAATGGGCACCAGTAAGTAGAACGCCTGAGGTGGGCATTGCGACATGACTTCGTCTCCTATGCCCGTAGTCTCGCCGTTCTCGTCAGTTGCATATAGTCCTCCAACCCATTTGGTCAGCTGCTTGTTCTGTTCCTCTGACAAATCAGACAGGTGTAGGCTCTGTGGAACGTGACGCAACATCTTCATGATAAAGCTGTCATCTTGCGTCAACCCAAGATCCGCTGCCTGGAGATCGTAACGGTGGATGGCAGCAAGCACGAACAAGAAGATACATGCGAACTCCTCGTACGGTGGCTGGAACTCGCTTGAGTCCTGGTCGTGGACCCAGTCGTTCAAGATGTTGCACAGAGGGTTTAATAGGGCGATAGGTTGTGTGAACAGCATGATAGTGTCCAGATTAGGGAACTTCCTAGTCAAGGAAGTACACACGGCTTTCAATTCTGCAGTATCTCGACTGACGCAAAGATTGTTGATAGTGTTGATGACACAGCCGGAGATTGCACCAGCATTGCCGTTCAAAGTGTCTAGCTCCTGAATCACAGCGTCGAGTCTTCCAGTGTTATTTGAAGTCTGTGCCATGAGGCCGTCCTTCGTGTATCTCGTCGTCTTTGGCATTGCCACGGACTGCTCCTGCACTAGGCTTGCAATCACGCGCTCGGATACTAGCGAATGCAAGGCACACGCGAACAAGAACTCAAGCCTGGTTTTCTTGAGGACATCCCGTGCTTCTGTCGCTCCCGTGCTAAGCGGGGCCAACGGGTCCATCGTGATGGCCATGAAAGACATCTGGATGCAGCTCTCGCATGTACCAGGTCCATTAAAGCCGAGCAGAGAATTGAGAAGCAACGGGACCTTGTTGCAGATGAAGGATCTGATGAAACGGATGCTTTGCCTGGGCTCGTGGCGCAACAAAGCGTTGGTCAAGACGTCGAAAGACGCGATCAGGAGATCCACAGCGGCAGTCTGCGGATCGTCGTTGCTGCGTACCAGTAAGTAGTTGCGCATCGTTGCGTCGTCCGTTAAAGGTCTCGCGCAAAGACACGCGTTCAGCCAAACAAACAACCCAGCGCGTGAGTTCACCGCCGGTATATCACTGATGCAAGCAAGGATTTGCTGGTCCGTAAGTATAGGCCGGCCATTCTCGTCCGTCTCGAGGAAAGGTCGTGAGTTCGTCAATGCTTGAAGCTGACCACCGTACTGAGACTGTACCCACTGCAGTACTTGTACGTCGTACTGCTGCATCTCTGTCACGATCTGGGCGCGTGCGACCTTCCAGAATGGTAGCGTATCGACTTCATGAAACGAGCGATGCCCGAAAACGGCGATCGCAAGCAAACCCAGGGCATCGAAGGTGGAGGCTGCAGGACCTTGCGCGCCGGACATGGTGCCCGCTGCTATGCGCTTATTGGCGTCCAGCTCGTTTGCTTTGCGGGCGGTGCGGAGCCAGCGTACCAGCGCATTGACGAGAGATTTCGTTCTCGGGTGGCCAGCTGAGAGTTTCGAACCGGAGAGCATGTTCCTCAAGAGGTCGAAGACCAGCTCCTCCAGCGCGGGTGTCTTGGTCCCATCGGCGACATGGTAGTCCGCGACTGTGGCCGGGTCCGCCAATCGTGAGACTCGTAGAATGGCAAATAATATGCACGCCAGGCTCGTGCATCGTGTCCTGATGAGTTGTTCGATATATCTGGGAATTAGAGGGTCGACGAAGAGAGCCCCACTCCTGGGATGTAACCCGACAACAGTGTCGGCGATTTCTTGCATTGACGCTCGGTGCTTCCGGGCAAGTTCTTCCAGTGGTAGTCGATTCCAGCGAAGGCGTTGCCTCATCCAGTCTTGCATCTCGAGACGCCACGCTTTGGCACCTGAAGGTGGGCCTGCATCCGCGTTGAAATCCATGGTCATGACCAAGGAGGTGCTCCTCTCCTGCGCTTCAAATATCTGCGGCTTATACCGCTGAAAGATGCCGTGTGATCATGCGCGTGAATAAATCCGTGTAAATCGGTGTTGTTGATTAAGGTACATGGTATGGGAAAGATTGGTTGATGGATCTCGAATCTGGAGGCGCGAAGGAAGACGCGCCTGGCGCCAAGCCCTCTCGGGCCAACAAACTTCACGCATTACCTATGGTCTTCCAAGATGCTCTACAGTATCACCTTGCTACCATCAGCGATCGGGCTCATCCTTTGTTTCACAAGCATGACACTGAAGAGCGGAGTGAGCGAATGCCATACTCTCTCTGGCAAAGTCCACCGCAGTCTGGCGGCACCTACATGAGCTTGGTGGCGACGCGTCTCCAAGCCCACGGGCTACCTTACATGTAGGTATGCATGGAATGTCACAAGCCGACAGTCCTAATTTCTGCAGCTCGGTACCATCAAACTTCATTCCGCCGAACACATCATTACCATCTCCATCCTACTTCACCAAGCCAATGGTCAGGAGGTTAGGATCCTGGGCCATTTTCTCCTTCATGGCGATCAACTCATCCACATCCCACTGAGCCCACACATAGCGGCCGGTCAAGAAGTCCGCCTCAGGACCGGCAAGCCAAACCGCAAAATCGCCGGGCAATGCCACTGTAAACCAACACTGTCAGCACGACTTGCAAAGCAGTACATTGACAGATGAGGCACTCACCATCTTCCCACACCACTCCCATCTCGTCAGGGATATTGTCTTTGGCCAAGTCCGTCTGGATGGCGCCCGGATGGTACGAGTAGAACTTGACGTTTCCCTTTGGGTCGTCATAGCCAAAGTGCGTGATGAGCTGGTTCGCAGCCGTTTTGGTGCTACAGTACGCACTGCCTCCCGGCACCACAAATTGCGAAGCGGCCGAAGAAACGTGGATGACGCTCTTCGGGCCGCCGGAGGCAGTCGAAGGGATTGCCATGAACTCGCGCACGATGTGGAAAAGACCGAGGACGTTGACAGTATACATCTCCGTCATCGACTCGGTAGAGACGTCTTTGGCTGGCTTGTTGCCATCGTAGCCGATGTTGCTCGTGGCGCATGGGACGAGGACGTCGACTTGGCCGACGGATTGCAAGACTTGAGTGATGCGCGGGAAGTCCGACTGCGAGGCGATGTAGGTCTCGACTTTGGTGTTGGGGTACGCTTTCTCAAGGCTTGCCTTTGCGGCGGCGAGGACGGTTTCGCGGCGCTGGAGGATGATGATGCGGGCTATGCCGGCTTTGGCGAACGACTCGCTGATGGAGTAGCCAATGCCGGTTGCTGGGACGGTGTCAGTTGCAGTCCTAGCATCTTGATAGGGGCGGTGCTGTACCGCCGGCAGTGATGAGTAGAGTCTTGCCCTTCGCCTCGAATTTAGTGTCCGAGGGCGAGAGGCGATCGTAGGTCTTGGTGTGGTAGGTTTTAATCTCAGCCGGCCTCGGCAGCTGCGACAAATCCATCCTGCTCGTGCGTGGTGTTCTGGTGCTGTCGAAGCTGTGGTGTGGTGTATGTAGGGCGTAAAGTGTGTCTGAAGATCGAGTCGATGGGGCTAGTCGTGAAGTGAAGTGAGTTCAGCGCAGAGTGCTGACAGTCACAGTATTTACAGTTGTTCTCGCGAGAGACCTCCAGCTGAAGCTTGCCGCTGGTTCCAATGCTTTCTAATCCTTCTGCACTATTATGCACTGTCACAGACGTAACCGCTGACCCGTATAGGTATCCGGTGCTCGTACAATGCGAATTGATCACCAAGTACCCGACCGTGCACAGGCGTCGAAGGATTCGAAGGATCTGGTTGACTAAGCTAACGAGTTATGTGTAACCACCGACATGCAAGAGACGGAAGCGGAGTATGTTTGTCAGAATATCTCCGAACATGCGTGCTATCATATGCAATTGCTTGGTCACTCTGCAGCCCTGGATTAGGCTACGACTTTGCTCGATTACAATTTCTTCGATCAACCTCACAAGCGTTTTGTTCACACTTGGACAACTCCTTGAGCCAACTCGCAGTTATGTTACCCGTCTCGGCCGAGTCCATCTGGTCGATCTACTCGCAGCCAATAGGACCCACGCGGATAGAGCACCCTACTGCTTGTCATGGCCTGAACCTCATCATATTTTGATGGAATGCACTGTCTGTAGTCCACCCATTCCACTCGTCAAATTGTATCACTGTCAGGAGCTCTGACGATGTTCCACATGCTCGATAGAATGACCCAAACCCCTGACGTGAGCTTGCCTCGAATTGCCTGTGAACCAGGCAAAGCTAGCATTCAAAAGCTGCCACTCAATCAAATCGATGCCTGTCTACAAGCCTAGACACACGGGTCAGCTGTCTGAGTGTGACCCGTTCTGTGTTGGGACACACCGACAGGCACTGCTTCCGTTGGTCTAGTTGGCGAAGTCTTCGACGTCAAGCAGCCTGTAAGTATAGTGGACGCTGCAATATGCCAATAAACCCGACATTGCATGAACTCGATGCATGACGGGCCGCGAAATCTCACCGACGAGATATATGAAGTGTCGGTGAATCGATCTACTTGGCGGTGATGTCCTGAATAAACATCAGCTGCCCAAACAAGATCTTGCAAGACATGTCGACGTGTGGGCATTGCTATAGTACAGCTTCCAAGCCGCTGCCTACATGTGCACTCTTCCGGATCGATAACATAAAGCCTTCGCCGCACCTCGCCACCAGCGCAGAAAATGCAACATCACTGGTTCCTCTCATTCGCACGGTTGATATTTCCAAGCCATCAGAATGCCCACCTACAAGGTTGGTCTGGTTTCGACACCCTACTGCTCTCCTCTCGCCGTGGGTACTGACATCAGATTGCCGTAGGATATCCTCACCGGAGACACGATCATGGCCGGCTCGCACAAAATCGAAGAGGTCTGGGGCCTCGTCTACGAAGTTGAGGGTGCCTGGGCCGACGACTCCGCCCATAAATGTATTTACTCTGCCGCTCCATTTGAGACACAGAAGAAAACCGCTGATCCAAGGTTCCTGTCCAGCGTTCCTCGAGATTGACCTCGTCAAGGAGGGTAGTTTGATGCACGAGCCGATGGACGAGTGGACTTTCGAGTCGCGTATCTTCAGTAAGCTCATTGGTTACCACTGCTGACTGCTGCTGCTCCAACACTGACATCTCGCCATCTGTGCAGTGTATCGTGACGCCGTCCTGGAAGCCATGGGAGAAGAAGGAGTCTCAGTCGAGAAGATGAAGAACTTCAATCTAGGCTTCAATGGGTACGTGGCGGGCATTCTCCCGCGGTTTGATCAATTCCAAATCTTTGTTGCCAGTCGGAGTGCAGACGGTTTGTAAGTGCACAAAATCCTTTTCCCTACTCTTTTTGCGATCGATGATTGCCCATTCAGAGTCTGATAACATGGACTAGAATCATCCCCATCAGCTACCGGCCTGGTGGGAAGCCTCCATACATGGTTTTGTGGAAACAAGGTCTCGTGAAGGTAGAATAGTACTGCAACTCATGCTTGGCTGGTAGTTGTGCAGACCTAACGATTGGCTCATGTGAACAAAGCGACAGATTCAGACGATGAAATCAGCAATACCTAGTTATTATAGCATGATGGCAGTGGTTCAGTTGTCAGTGCTCCATCAATCGAAAGTGGAAATGTGTTGTGTTGATCGGCCCCGCAGTCCGAGTCTCGGCGTTGACAGCTCACAGCTCATTGAATCAATCAATTGATTGCATCACCTTCCATATCGTTCCGAGATATTGCATGATGCCCGTTGAATTACACTCTCGCACGACCACTGAGAGCCATTCTTCGGTCTCGGACAGGTCACTCGAATGCCGTGTCGTTAGGAAACAAAGGTAACTTGTCTTACCCATCCACCCACTCCCTTCCCTTACAACACCTCCTCAGCGGTCAGCAAACACTCTTCCTCCCACCACCAACTACGCCTGGGACGACCGACACCGACACGGCTACACTATGTTCCTCGTTCTCCTCCTCCTCACGGTTCTCGCTACCCTCACATCAGCCGCACTGCTCCTCCGCCTTCGCTTCATACTCTCGCCAACCCGCAGCAAGCCCATCCGCCATGGTCGCCGGAACCCAAAGGAGCCCGCTCACCTGCTCATTGTGTTGGGCAGCGGCGGCCACACCGCCGAGATGCTCAGCATGCTGGACCGCGCTGTGAACGAAACCGACACCCGCAGCCGCCTGGAATGGCGCGACTACGCGCACCGCACCTGGGTCGTGAGCGAGGGAGACAGCATTAGCGCTTCGCGCGCGAAACAGTTCGAAGACATGGCAACGAGCTTCGGCCAGGAAAGCATCATGGAGGGGAAAGTGAAGAGGGTCACGGATCTGGGTCCAGGGAGCTACGAGATCGTGACGGTGCCGCGCGCGAGGTTGATTCACCAGAGCATCTACTCGGCACCCATCTCTTGCGTGCAGACTTTCTTAGCTTGCTGGAATCTGCTGGTCAAGCAGAAAGAGCAGGGTAGGGGTTTCCCTGATCTGATCATGGTTAATGGACCGGCGACGGCGACAGTACTGGTCTATGCGGCAATCGCCCTGAGGTTCTTCAACGTCAAGGGCTGTGTGACCGACGGCAAGATGCGCACGATTTATGTCGAGTCTTGGGCGAGAGTGAAGAAGATGAGCTTGAGTGGTACTATTCTGAGCAGAGTTGTGGACAGGTGCTTGGTGCAGTGGCCGCAGCTGGATGCGAAGAGGACCGGAAGCGGGAAGGCCAAGTATGTTGGCATGCTTGTGTGAGCGCTGAGATGACTATGAAGCACAGAAGAGCGTTGGGCTTGTTTAAGGATCTCCCGACGAGAGTGCTGGGCAGAGTGATCATGTCATCGTCATCTTTCGGCCGCTAAGAAGAATGAGCAGTAACGTACTTACATGAAATGCCGAGCGACGATGGGTTGCCAGCATTGGAACTGATACAGAGTTAACATACCGCACGTTAGCATGAGTACGAAGTATGACACTTGAGTCGACAATTCAATCACTTGTCATTCGCATCCCAGGTATTGTTCTGGATCTGAACGACAGTCGGGATACTGTAAGTGGGCTATGAGGCCACGTCGATCGATGTCAAACAAGACCATCAGACGAACGCACAAGTACTGATTCATCCCATCTACTACGCAAGCTTAGTCTCGCCATGTTGAACTGACATGACTTTCTCATAGTGCAAACGTCGCTTTCTTTGTGCATCCAAAAATCTATCCCTCCTTCGTCGACGACTCAAACATGGCCTTTGAGCATTTTCCCAATCTCAACGCTTCCAAGATTCCCGCCTCAAAGATGCCACACACATTCTAGTGCTCATCGTCTTTCTTCCTCAGTCAGCTTGCCCTTGGCCTTTGATGCGCTTTGACTCTTCCCCTCACCTCTCTGCTCATGCTGGTGTTGACTTTCAAGCCCCGGTTCCTCCTTCTCCTGCTCCTTCCGCATCCTATTTTCCCTCCTCATGCGATCTCTTTTGGGATGGTTGGGTGCGCCCCATGGATCCTTGTCTGCAACGAAGCAGAAGTAGAACATGGCGCATAGCATGAACGGTGCCGCGAGTACTGCGCCAACCGCCTTGAACCCGTCGACGACCTTTTCGCTCTTCGATGTATCCTCAGCCATTATTTCGAGGTCATATGACGTCGTGGGCGGGAGCCAAAGCGTGTGTATTGAGTCCCCAAAGAAATGTATATGGCTGGATAAAACTGGACTAACTCTCAGACATCTTCCGCGACAAGTTCATGGCTCTTTGAGCTTCCAAGTTTGAGCTGCAGGTTAGGTACATGTAGGTAGCCGGTGAAGCTGACTCTTGGCCCGACTAAATTGCGTTCGTACCCTCGCGGTTGATCATGAGATGGCTGTAACACCGCTACCATTGATATCAATCGTTGCGACGCGAACGACGACATGTCTTTCATCAGCGAGGTGAGTCCTGCACTCATACGTTCCATATGCTTATGAATCCCACAGTATGCGGCGGACGCTTCTTTGTTCCTTCGTCCGAGAACTCGTCCGGATCGAACGCAAAGTCGCACACCCCGAAAGCCCGACAATGTCCGTAGCAGCGTCACAGGCACTCTACTTTTATGTATTTGTCTTGCCAACGACTGCAAATATGATCGCTATAATAGTAATGTAAGAGACGTGATTTCAGGAGTATCACCACCATCTTCTTCAGCGAAATTCAATAAATCCAATTGACAACTGTATCAATTCATCAACATGACGGGCGTAAGTGACAACCATGTCTATCAATAAAATCGACCAAACCCAACTAACACCACCACCAACAAACAGCCACCCTACGCCCCCAAAACCGCAACTATCGGCGGCATCCCCACCGCCGCCCTCGACATCCCCATCACAGCCGTCTTCCTAGCCCTCTACCTCACCTTCGCCGCCGCCAACATGACAATCCTCCAAACGAACCAAGAACGCTCCCACAAATTCCCCATCTCAGGCCCCATCTTCGGCTTCTGCATGGCCCGGACGACAACTTGCATCATGCGGATCGTCTGGGCCGCATATCCTGCCAACGTCCAGATCGCAATGACGGCCCAGATCCTCAACAACGCCGGCATCCTGATAATCTACATCGTGAACTTGATCTTCGCCCAGCGCGTCTTGCGAGGGATGCAGCCGAAAGTAGGCTGGAATCGCTTCCTCTCGAGAGCCTTCCAGGTTTGCTATGTCCTGATCGGACTCGTGCTGGTGATGGTCATCACTGCGACGGTCGTCACCTTCTACACCCTCGACATGCAGACCAAAGTTGCGTGCGCGGATTGTCTGAAAGCGGCGATTGTGTTCCTGTTCTTCATCACGCTTGCGCCACTGCTGCTCCTCGCCGTGGCTTTCTTCTTGCCTCGCAACGAGGAATCTGAGGAAGCTTTCGGGACGGGCATCATGGAGACGAAAGCACTGGTGGTGTTCCTCATCGCTTGCCTCACAATCACCATCGCTGGCTTCAAACTCGGAACGACGTTCGAGACTCCCCGGCCTATTTCGCATCCGGCTTGGTATCATTCGAAAGCGGCGTTCTATTGCTTCGGTTTCGTGCTGGAGATTCTCATTTTGTGTGTGATCCAGATCGCGCGCGTGGATAGGATGTTCCATGTTCCGGACGGGAGTGGTGCTGTTAAGAGTTACTGGGCTGCCAGTCAAGGTGTCGGCAAGGAGATGGAGGAGAGCAGTAGGGGATCGGGAGATGTTTGAGCGTGTCTAGGTGGCTTGATAACTTAGCATAGCGAACATTTTCTCATTGAGTGGTGGTAGTCGTGAGTAAACACAGATTTATCGACTACGAAAGAGTAATGCAAACGATTAAGAACCTCCTGACGTCCAAGACGTGTCCATCCAACTCTCAATCTCTTCGATCCAAGAGGACATGGGAGAACGCAAACGATCCCTGAACTCCCACTCATGCAAAAGTTGGAAAACAACAGGAAAAGGTAATAGACAAGATAGTGGTATCCGCAGAAAAGGAAAACGAAAAGACCCAGTGGAGACCCTCAGGGCAGGCTCGAGCTCGGTGTGATGCCTTTTTGTTGGGCGACGCATGGGGGTTTGTGGCATGCCGAAGCGAGGTCGTCGCTCTCTCAGGCAGTGCCTTGGTACTCGATCGGCCGCTCTCTCGTGCACTAAAATGCACGGGTCGATATATGCAACAAATCAACAAAGCACACCCGCCGATTCATCTCAATGAAGAGGCCTTCTGATCAACTCGAAAGAAAAGCGCAATTTTGGTGGTGATGGACGATGATGAATATTGATAGTGAGAGACTGAACGCTGAAGAATTCAGACGCATCTCACAAGAGGATTCGTGGGTCGACGTAATTAAGTGGGACTATGAGCAGGGATGAGGTTGCGCCTCTAGAAGTTCTGGGCAATACCCGAATTGCCCTGCTGATAGTGCCCACTAGCCTGCTGAATGCGTGTGTTCCTTCTAGCGCTCACATCGCGGACTATGGGCATATCAGATGCGGCACCGCCGTACGAGCCGTCGTTATAGGGTCCCGTCTGGCCGTAGGGTCCTGATTGATCGTAGCCGTAGTCGTAAGGCTGGCCGGCGCCGCCCTGGATTACGGGATCATCGGGTCCAGAGCCATCCGAGTGCGCACCATTAGAGTAGCGAGAAGAGGCATTCGAAGGACCGCGACGAACGTTACCCGCCGCAGCGGCAGTACCGGCAACGGGCGCTGCGCCGAGGGCTCCAAGCTCGTCACTAGACATGGTATCGCGCATCATGGGTGCGTCTGGGTTGGTACCACTAGGCGAAGAGCCGGTGAAAGGGTTGCTGCCAGTTTCGGAGAGTTGACCTTGAGTGTGTCCACCAGACATGGTAGTCGATCCCTTGCGGTGAGATGCAGTCGCAGCACCCCATCCACGGTAGCCAGAGCTGTGGTCCTCGCTCATTTCCGGACCACCAGCTTCCGAGCCGACGGCTGGAAGAGTAGGGTCGTTGTTTGGGTTGAACCCATAGTCCTCCACCTCCTTTCGCCTCTGCTCTTCAGCAACCTTCTTCGCCTTGCGCTTCCGCCAGAAGAAGAGTGCTGCCAGGAGTATAAGAGCAATGCCGACTACGGGGATGACGACGGCAATGGCGGTCTTTGCTCCGGTGTCAAGTCCCTTGCTACCACCGCTGCCATTGTTGGAGCTGTCATTTGCAAGAGCGGCGGCCGAGGAAGATGCAGCAGCGGCTTCTTCCGCGTTGGTTGCCGAAGTAGGTGCAGCGCTCGTTGCTGTTTCGCTGGTATTGTCGTTGGTCAAGGTCCTGGTAACAACGACGACACTCCCGCTGGAGCCATCTGCGGTGTTGGTTGGTGTCTGGGTGATTATAGATGTGATAACCTGTGTTGTGCCATCTGCAGAAGGCGCAGTGGATGTGCGGGTGACGTCGGATGCAGACTCGGCTGAGCTGGTATCCTCGGCTGAGGTTTCGGCGGCGGCGGAGGATGTTGTTGAGGATGTGGCTGCTGCAGAAGTAGTTTCCTCGGTCGAGGATGTGATTGGGGTTGAGATGGAGCTGGTGAGGCTGCTCGACGTGGTGACTGTAGTGACGGCAGGGTTAGAAGTGGAAAAGGAAGACATGGCGGCGGCAGCGGTGGTGAGCGGGAGGGTGAGTGTAAGTGTAAGCGTGAGAGAGCGGCAACAACATACTGGTAGAGTTGGACATGACGGCAAGCAGGCAATCGCCTCAACTGCGGCAGGTAGTCGAGTTGGGTTTGACAGTGTCGCGCGCGGCGCGGGTTTGGTGAAGTCTGTCAGGCGCTGGTGGAATGCGATGGGCGAGGCGAGGCGATATGCAGGGCGGGCGAGTCGGGGCGACAAAGAACGGTACGGGCAAGAGGAGATGTCGCGGGAGAGATGGTGGTGGTGGTGTTGTTGTCGTCCCTGTCAGAAGCGCTGTTGACAAAAAGAAAGGCTGATTTGAAGATACTGGCGTAGTGGGTAGTGAGTGAGTACGTGAAGTGAGTGGAATAATGTAAAAGAGTGAATCGAGAGAGAGAGAGATTGTAAGAGTAACACGGGCAAGGCAGGGCAGCGGCAGCGTGCAGCAGCCAAAACAGCAGCACAGAGCAGAGCAGAGTCAGCCAGCAGCAGCAGCAGGCGTGAAGGAGCGCGCGGCAAGAACGGGCGGCCGATGAAACGATTCTTTGGCCAAGCAATGCTAGGCTGAATCTGGCATGAAGAAGAATGCCTGTGAGCCTGGACTATGTGATCATCCAATCCATCCCTCGCTTATGACACCACACGGACATGACATATTACGGAGGAGGCAAAGACCAGGAGACTCCTTATGATGTAGTTGAGCAGTTCCCTGTCTTGCTGTCTGTCTGTATACAACGACGAACTTTCACCTCCTCTCTACACCCCTACTAAACAACACCATCCAGACCACTTCATAGACTCTATACCATGCATCTAATTTCGCCAGGCAAAGCCTCCGCCTAGCCGACGTCCAATCGAAGCGCCTCGGTTGAATGATTTCCTCCCAGACCAGTCAAGACCGGAACTCAAAAGGCCTTTGTCTCCGGTAGGGCTAATAGTAGCACTGACTGACTGAGGTGCCGACAGAAGAACACCAAGACCGCAGTATAATATCGTCTCGTCTCACCAAGCCGCAAGCCTATCACCTATCACCCCAACAACCAACCAAACCTATCCATCCGTCATCACGAATTTACCAGGACCATCTCATCTCATACTCTTTCATTGTTACGCGCATGCATGAATGCGAGATCGAACCGCTCGTTACTCCAGCATTCCATGTAACCCTACTAAGGGCACCCCTGCTCTAAGAATACTAGCTTTCGTGACCACGGAGCTGGGCGCCATGCTACCTGCAAATACGAGCACACACACGTGCACTAGAGGCGCAGCCCGCGGTCACGATCACGGTCGCGATCGCGACACGAGCATGGTTTTTAGGTATATGGGAACATCTCGTATGCACCCATTTCACGTGTATAGTGATCAGTCTATACCAGAGAGAGTTCTATACTATTCTTGAGCGTCGCTGGGATGCTCGCATCACACGCGGCGTGATCGCAGCACAAAATAAAAGCAACATCAACTCACTTGTGCATTACACGCGATTGTTGTGGCGAAAAATTGCTCTTTTTTTTTTGTTGTGATCCTGCATACGAAACTACACATTCCTATGCACATCTCCACCAGACTGTACATCAACAAAATCATGCGACGCGAGAATATAAGAAGACGCGTGCTCCAAGAAACGTTGACTGTGTTTTCTTGAGCTTTGTTTTTTGTTTTTTTGTTTTCCAAAGATAAACACCATTTTTAGTTCGAAAAATCGTAAATCTCATGCACTGCAAAAAGGACTGATTGCCTCTGCAAGTGCTAAAGTGGTGGACGAGAGACTACGTTGCAAGCTACCTGGCTGCATGTAGTACAACTTCTTTCCAAGCGCCCCGCCTAGTTCATGGACCACTCGTAACCGTAGGCACGGCCGTCGGCAGGGGTGGATGAGCCGCTGGGGGTGGTGACCTCGTTGAAGAACTCCTGGGGCATGTCCAGGTCGTCCATGGCACAGCCGACGCAGCGGTCCCAGATGGTGGCCTGGTGGTCTGCGCCGTCGGCACCCTTGATGGTCAGAGTCTTGCCGCACAGCGGGTTCTTGTTGGGGTTGCCGTTGGGCGTGTACTGGTCGAAGAGAGACTGGCTGATAGCGACCATCTTGTCGCCCTCGCCAGAGGTCTCGCCGCAAGCTCCCATGCCGGGGGTGAAGTAGGTGATCTCGCCGGTGAAGGACTTGCCAGACGCAGGGTTGGAGCTGTCAGATCCAGAGGAGGAACCGTAAGATGCGGGTGCGGCAGAGCTGGAGGCGGGAGCCTGGTAGGTGGAAGAGGGAGCCTCGTAGGTGGAAGACGGGGCCTCGTAAGTGGAGACGGGAGCGACGTAGCTGGAAACAGGTGCAACGTAGCTAGAGACCGGAGCGACGTAAGCCTCAGTGGTGGCTGGGGCGGGCTCGGGAGTAGTGCTGGTGGTCTGCTGAGCCTGGGCGGTGGTAGAAGGTGCAGCCTCGGTGGTAGACTCGGTGGTAGGCTCTGCGACAGAAGAGGGAGCCTCGTAGGCGGGAGCCTCGTAGGAAGACGGCGCAGGAGCGGGAGCAGAGTAGGCGGCCTGCTCGACAGAGATGGATGAAGACTCGGGGCTGGGAGTAGGCTTGACCTCGACAGCAGCAGCCTGGGAGCTCTTTTCCTGCTTGTGGTGCTTGCCGCGGTGGCCGTGGCCGTGAGCCTCAGGCGCGCCAGTCGCATCGACCCAAACAGTGGTGGTGACGGGGATGGTCTCGATGGCGGTCGCGATTTCAGTAACCCAGACAAGGTCGCGCTTGCCGTTGTTCAGCGGGACGGCATTGCCAAGGACGAAGAGAGCGCCTGCGGCGAAGGTGACGATTTTGGCGTGCATGTTTGCGGTGGGGTGGATAGTGGGAATGCTTGGGAAGGATAGTGTAGTAGTACTGCGACTGTTGTTCGTCCGGGAGTGAGTGAAAGACTGTTGGTGAGTCGGCTGGCGACTTTCACGGTATAGATCGGTGTGTAAAGAGAGTGGTGGGCAAACGTTATGCCTAGGAATGAATGTCGTGGACGAACTGAAAGAGCGTGGTAAACGATAGATCCTCAAGACCGTAAAGTGATGACAAGAGGGAAAGGGAGGTGGAATGTGCGCGGGCGCAACGGCCTCTTGTAGACAAGCCAGGTCAGGTTCGGGCTGAGGTCTCCCAAACGACGGGACGGGGGCTACCAGGCAGACCCGACCACGACCCGACTACTACTACTGCTACTGCGCATGTGTGGAGGCGGAACGGTTTGGCTGCTTCCACCATCTGTGCATGTCAAAGCCCACGACCGTGCCGTGCTGCGCCCGTGGTCTGACCAGCGAATCTTGTCTCATCAACGGAGTCCTTTCGGCGGGCCTTGCTCTGGCCACAACCTGTGCTCCACTCCTGACTCTGTTTTCTCTGTCACTCTGCATCCGCGGCCTACCAGACTACTGTTGATGTTCATGCAGCTGTAGTCTACCAACCGTTGAGCCGATTGCCAGTTGAAGCGTCTTCGTGCAGTCGTCCATGGTCTACCAATCGATCGCTTTTTCTCTGCTCGGGAGGCCGCCTTACCGCGATGCCATCCTTGCAAGCCATATGCAAGACGAGTCTGGTACCTTTTTTCTGCACGAGGTTCCGTGGTACTGCCATGCAGACAATTTGTCGTCTTAATGCGGACGTAGCACTCACTGCGTGTGCGGTAAGTGTACCGCAAGAGGAGTTTCTTACATGCTGCATGACATTCTTACTCATCCGATGCACTTTGTAACATGCTTCGTCGAATGGCGCATGCATCGGAAAGCTGAAAGGCATGAGTACGGGCAAGGTGCCTTACGCCCAAGACAGCAAAGCGTCCGCAAGCCACGATCGCGACTCAACGGCATTTCTGCCTACCGATTGGCGGGGAGGGCCAGGAACAGGAACGGAGACCCGCAGACTGCAGGTACCCAACCAGATGGCTCGCTGTCTCGCTGTGATGAGCGAGCCGCCCGATGGAACTGGGAAGTCGTCGCATCTGCCGCCGCCTGCAAGGAGGTAGGAAAGTATCTCCTAGACTGCATGAATTCCACCGAGTGATTGCGTGGCCTGTGGGAAGACGATGCATGTGCCATGTAGTCTAGAAGCACGGCAGAAGTGAAGTCGCCATGTCGCCTTGTAGTTGCGTCTTTTTTCATTTCGGAAGTCGCTTCGTGGAGCGCAGAGTGTGTTGTCATGGTTGCAAAAAAACAGCTGATGTGTGCAGCCATGTTTCTACCCGTTGATCTCCCACCTCACACCTCCCAGTAAATCATCACCCACTCGTGCCGCTGTCGTGGTGTTGTTGCCAAGATGATCTTCCTGACGATGTCGTGACATTCTGGTACTCGGTAACAATTCGTGGCAATTTGCTTCCAGCCTGGCATTCATCTCTCACCTCACCGCATGGGAGACAGAACGTCTGTTGTTTTCAACCCCGCTCGCTTTGATTATTGCCTCGCCGAAGTAGGCAGGTACTGCAACAAATGGGTCACACGTAGATCCATCAGATGCGATAAGAGCTGTTAAGTTTCCGTGAACAGACATCTGACTCTTCCGAGTAGAGACTCGTACGTTAATACATGCAGTACATCGCTGACAAAGGCTATCACAACTGCCACCCCCTCTCATGTCCTACCTAGCGATAGAAGGCTACCATGCCTTCGTCACAGGAGCCCTTGGTGGCATCGGCTCGGCAATCGTAGACGAACTCCTCGGTAATGCCGCCCGTGGCACGTAACAAGGTCTCCATCACAATCAACTGACAGCAATAACATCAGCGGCCGGCTGCAAAGTCACAGCCCACGACCTGCAGCCTTTCGACAACGTAGCAACTCGCAGCAATGTCTTCCACGTCCAGGGCGACATTTCAGACGAGGAATCTATCGCGGCCTGCTTCAAGAACGCACAAGACCACTTCGGACCCATCAACATCCTTTGCGCAAACGCAGGCATCACCAACGAGGCTAGCCATCCAAATATCTGGGAATTGCCTGTGGGAACGTGGGAGAACACGTACCGAGTGAACGTCCGTGGCACCTTCCTCACTATCAAGCACTTTCTGCTAGCCGCAAAACTCACGCAAGACACTTCCGGGCGGGAATTGAACAATCTGGCCATCGTCGTAACAGGCAGTGAGTGTGGCAAATTCGGACAAGCCGGCCACGCGGACTATGCATCTGGCAAAGCTGGCCTGCAGTATGGTCTTGTCCCGACTGTGAAGAATGAGATTGTAAGGCTCAATAATAAGGCTAGGATTAATGCCGTTGCTCCGGGCTGGGTCAATACTGATCTCATTGGCGACCGCTTGGATGATCCCAGAGAGCTCTACCATGAAGCACAAGCGACTGTGCCTTTGAGGAAAATTGCAGAGCCAAAGGATGTGGCCAAGACTGTTGCCTTCCTGGCCAGTCATACTGCTTCTGGTCACATGTCTGGGCAGTGTCTGAGTGTTGATGGAGGCATGGAAGGTCGTGTCGTGTGGCGGTCGGAAGAGGTATTGGGTGAAGACCGCAAAACCAGTCCTCAAATTTTCGACCATCCACCGCCGCCAACTCTCCCTCAGGTCCCATCTAAATTCCCTCCCAAAAGGACTATCAAACTTGCTATATCTGTAGACTTCGACGCAGTCTCAGGCTGGCTCGGCACTGGCACTCATCCGGATAACAGCACCTCCGACTACAGCACCGGCTACCAAAGCGCCCACGTCGGAGTCCCGCGTCTCCTCAAACTCTTCACCCGCCTCGGCATAGCCGACAAACTGACCTGGTGCATCCCCGGCCACTCCCTTGAGACCTTCCCGTCCGAAACCCGCGCAATCGTCGCCTCAGGAGCGGAAATCGCCCTCCACGGCTACGCCCACGAGAGCGCAAACCAACTCACAGCAGATCAAGAACGCGACGTCCTGAAGCGATGCATCCAACTCATCGAGGACCTCACCGGCAAGAAACCGCGTGGCTACCGCGCCCCGCTGTACCAATTGACCGAACGCACCATCTCCCTGCTGCAAGAACACGACTTCCTCTGGGACTCGTCGCTCTCGCACCACGACAGTAGACCTTACTTCCTCCCCCGTAACCCGGCACCAATCACTCCCATAGACTTCTCGTCAGAGACAAAAGCAGAGACCTGGATGCACCCGTCGCCGGACTTTGCCTCTTTGCCGAAGTCGAGCCTCGTTGAAATTCCCGCCAACTGGTATGGAGAGGATATGACTCCGCTGCAATTCTTTCCGCACACGCCTAATTCGGCTGGGTATGTGGATGTGAGGGTTGTGGAGAGGATGTGGAAGGATCGGTTTGAGTGGCTCCGCGAGGAGGCTGAAGATGAGAGTGATGCTGGTGATGTTGTGTTTTCGCTTATCTTGCACCCGGATACTAGTGGGATGGCGCATGTGATTGGGATGGTCAAGAGGTTCTTGGAGTGGCTGCGGGGGTTCGGGGATGAGGTTGAGTGGTGTCGGTATGAGGAGATCGCCGAGAAGTTTCAGAAAGAGAATCGTGCGACTTGAGCTGATGGTGTTGAAATGACGGGTTGACCAAGACGTCGGTCCTCCAGAGGGTGAAGCTGGCTTTTCGTGAACAGTATATCTTCCAACACCTGCGAAATGCTTACATGAGCTGAATCTCGATCCGTTTTGTTTGCAAACAGGTAGTGGGACGAGGTGATGCGTCCAAAGCTTGAGCTGTGAATCTGTGCCATTGTGTAGTCGGTTGTCGTACTAACTCGTACCAAGACTTGATCAATTTGGAAGGAAATACCGCACGACGACAAGCCAGATGAGTCGACGACTGCGAGTGTAGATTTCCAAACATTTCAACAAGGATAAATTTATGAGTATCTAGCCGTGACCGTTTATCAAGGTGGTCATATACTGACCGGACATGCGATTGGTCGTATGTGAGATTTGAAGAAGAACGCAACATTCCACAGGGGCTACATGCTCCACTTCGTACCCTCTCTCTCGGCTCGCTTTGCTTGCAGAAATCTGCCCAAAGCCATCATTGGGAAGTAGTGGCTGTACAGCGTATAGCCTAGGTAAAAGTGGTTCGGAAATCCGGTGCCAGTGTAGGCTTTGCCGGACCACGTCTTTGCTGTAAGTTTTATGCCGCTTGACAGTGTCGGTTTCCTGTGATCGGACGCTGTGCGATGCTTCTCAGTAATTTCATTCTCGTCTTTCTTCGCCGATATCAAGCTGGTCTCCGTTTGATGCTCTACCAGATAGCGTACGCCGCCTGTGACTGCTTCGTGGGATGCTTGCAGATATGTAGCCAGTGCCATCAGCGCCCAAGCTGTTTGCGACGCTGTCGAGGGCACGGCGCTGAAGTGCTTGCGGATCTGTTGTGAGTTGGAAGCTGTTATGTCGGTAAACTTGTAGGTTGCTAGAGACTCGGCCCAGCCTCCGTCTTGATTTTGGACAGATAGTAAAAAGCCGACACCTCTCTTTGCCATGGCGTAGACAGTCGTACAGCTTGGATGGTCGGCGGTGTCGTCGACGACACAACCTTTTGATGCTTCATCATCGGGATTCAGGAAGTACGCCAGTCTACAGAGGACGTTGCTGGTTCCGTAGATCAAGTTGACTCCCTATCGACCTTTCCACGCGCCGTTCACTTCCTGGTGTTGCTGGATGAAAGCGATACCGCGATCACATGCAGCGCGGATGCGTTGCAGCAAAGCGTACGATGGTTTCTCACCATTTCGTCCCACTTGTGATGCCAACACCTGGTAGAGACCGAAGGCTTCCAAGACGCGGCCGACGATATCGGGGGTTGATGGGTCGCAGAGGCTGTCCATGTCTGAGAATGGAATCCGGTTGAGGAAGAGCTTATCATTTTCCACGTCGAATGCTGCCCAGCCGCCGTCTTTGCATTGCATACCGAGTATCCAATGAATTGCATCGAGGACGTGCGGTGATGTGACGGACGACTCATCGTCTTTCAGGAAGGCGATGACAGCCGCAGCGGTATCGTCCACATCGGGATACCACTCGTTGTGGTATTCGAAGCTGAAGCCGCCTGGTGCAAGAGACGGACGATAGACTCTCCAGTCACCTCGGTTCTCGAGTAATTGTTTTCCTTTGACCCAAGTGAGAACATCCGCTCGTACTGTATTGAGGTCCGCAACCATGGTGATCGGTAGTACTCCCTCATTGCTCGGCATGTCGGCTAGCGCCGCGGTCATCAACACCGTATCCCAAACGGGGCTTACACATGCCTGCACACGCTTACCACGCGCATCTTGCCATGCAAATCGCTCGATGGCTTCCAGGGCTCGTCGAACACGTCCATCTTCAGTCTGGAAGCCTTCAAGCAGGTACGCCAGGACTCCAACGTGCATCGGTGGAAAGATGCCGGCCCAGTCGCCGGATGCTTCCTGATGCGCGTCGATCCATTGCATGCACTGCCGGATAGCCAGTCTGCGGAGTGGGTTGTAAGATCGCATGCCGCCGAGCCATGAGATGGCTTTGTCTACGGCAGTGAATGCGGAGCCGATCCAGTCGTTGTTCGAAAGCATTGTATAGACTCCTTGGTGATATGGTACCTTCTTTTCATACGGGTCTCGCCAAAGCTCATCCAAGAAGTCGTTGCAGGCTGAAGTCCCGTTCGGCAATTTCCACACTGGTTGGTGATGACACACAACTAGTAATGGGATCACCGTGCTGCGAGCCCATGACGACAATTTGTAGATGTTGATTGGGGCCATGTTGGGCCTGAAGATGAGCTCTGCGGGCAGTTGTGGAACAGCCGACCAGGGAAAGGGACCGAATGTCGCCAGATAGATGCGGGTAAACACTCTGACTTTTTCTACGCCACCGCCTTCTGTCGTGATCCAGTGTTGAGCCTTTTGCATCGCTGGAGATTTCTCACTTGTCCGACCAAGAATTTTCAAGGCCAGATAAGCCTCCGTCGAAGCAGATATGTCTCCTTGATGACCAGGTGCGATGCTCCAGGATCCATCGTCGTTCTGTTCCGACAAGAGGTAGTCGCATATCGGATCCCTTGATTCACTGTGTGTTTCCCAGTGACCCAGTGTTTGGTGTAAGAAGACGTACTCGGCAGTGATGGTAACATTCGCTATTAGCTCTCCGCACCAGTGGTGGTTGTCCAAAGTCTCGAGGGAGTATTGGTAAGCTTGCTATAATGATTCAATCACTTCAGCTTCCAAATTAACATTTTGTTCCTCATTCCTGGCAGACATTGCTGTAGTGGTCGTTGGGTATGAAGTCGCGGAAAAGTAGACGTCGTGAAATTGTCAAGCGAAAACAAGGAGACCGAATATGCATCAAGGCTTGTCAATGCAGAGCTGACTCGAAGGGATCATGTGTTCGCAATCTGAGAAGCTTTTGACCAATAGTGTCGCGTGCGTTTTCCAAATCGGAAAACCACGCGTACGTTTGCTACCGAGATCAGCGTGCTGTACGAGCTCAACCGTTGGATCATACTCTTGGGATAAATCCGAGACCGATAGTATTAGATCCGATGCATATACTCTCGGCTGCTCCGGAGAATCGGTTCGCTTGATCGAGGTGGTATCTTTTGTGTCCGAACATCAGAAGGAGTGATGGGAAGGCCACAATCATGGTTCTTTGTTGCAATCCCGCCTACTGTGCGATGGGAGACGGGCCCCCGATTGAGTCTCCCGCGCGCATCCAGTTCCCTGGGAGACCTGTCGAGAATGAATGTATGGCACGTGGATGGGTTAGACGTGCTTCGTCGGGTCACAGGGCTGCGCCGTGATGTGCGGTTAAGGAGTTCAGCAATGTCGGTATACCCGATGTTCACTACACGTTGACCACATTCTGGACCCACTAGATGGCGTTCAACTCTCGTCACGAGGCGCCCCTTTGCAGAGGCAGTGTCGCGTCCATTGCTTTGCTGTCTGATGGAGACGCCCGGGCTTGCATCCAGCCAACTCCGTGAACCTGCCGACCTTGGAAGATCTCAATGTCACGGAGTCACCCGGCCGACGTCAAAACCGCAACGCGAGGGGTCTCACGATGAAGTGCACATATCAAATGTGGATAGGTGTCACATCGTCGCGGAGCTGATATGTCTGCATGTAAAAGTGCCATTGCAGCTTCTACATGCGGTCTAGTTTTGACCCCGGGCCGCACGGCAACCCGCCGTCTGCCTTCCACCCGTGCGCTGCAGTCGACCACCACACCGAGCACACCACGCAGAGAGCATGCATGTTTCAACAATCGGCGTAAGATACGTACGGTGCACCGAGTGGCGTGCTACATGTACCTATCTATGCATCGCAGTTTCTCATGGCGCCGAGGATGGAATCATCTGTAACAAGCGCTGTACATATGGACCTTGATCCACCCACCCAGGAAAGAGCCTCCCCTTTTCACCTGTCACTCTCCCGGAAACCTATCCAAGTCTCGACAATGTCTGCACATCTACTGCTGCTGGCGCTCACGATCGTGGTAGTGCTCCCCGCTTACACTTTTTCTCATCTATTTCACGCCGGCCGAACGCCCAAGGGGCTCCACTGGGCACCGTCGGGGAAGGATGGACTCTTCGCAGCGCTGGACAGTAGCCTCAAGACCGCTCTGAACGTGCGGAATACGTTCAAGCGTGGCGAAAAGCTTCTTTCTGCCAACTCACACGGGTTCAAGTTTTCGACGTTGCTCGACGGGGCCACTGTAGCTCTGCCAATGCGAAACTTCAAATGGCTCGCAAACTTACCCGAGACTACGGCCTCATTCTACAGAGCTCACGAGGAGCAATTTAAGATGAGCTATACGATCCCAGCCGCCACCACCACGGACCGAGAGCTCACCATGATCCTTGTGAAGGTCTTGACGCGGCGATCCAAAGGTACTGTTGCGGACCTGCAAGATGAGATGCAATGGGCATGTCAAGACGTTCCATATGGAGGTCACGAATGGCAACCTTTGTGTCTGCATCCAGAAATCGTACGAATCCTGGCTGTCACGACAAACCGGATGCTCGTCGGTCTACCCCTCTGTAAGTGACTTCCTTGTGATCGGAGCGACGGGTAGCTTGATAATGACAACACGAGCCCAGGCCGCGATCCGGAGCTTCTGTCCCAGCTGTCGGACTATGCGCAGACAGCTCTGCCAAGCGCGCTGTTGATTCGAATCTTCCCGCCCGTCTTCCAATCCATGATTCGCAATCTTGTCAAAGCCTGGCGAATCCGCCGATACCACAGCAGCCTATTCCAGACTCTCGTCCCGCCGATCACCAAGATTCTACAAGAAAGCCAGTAACAAGACAAAGTGCAGGCTGAGAAGCAGGGTACTTTCGTCTCCTGGTGGCTTCAAGAGGCGATCCATTTACAGAACAGCCAGGCCATAGATCCTGAGGGTTCAGCGGCAATCATCATCCAGCTTAACTTCGCCGGCCTACACAGCACTTCCCTCGCCGCAACGAACGCTCTTTTTCATATCCTGTCGTACGAGAACTCGACAGTGCTCATGGACGAGCTCCGACGTGAGATGGCTTCATCAACGACTGATCTTAAATCGGATCACATGACGTGGACATGCCTTGACAACATGACCCTCTTGGACAGCGTTGTACGCGAATCGCTCAGATGCGCGCCTATCGATGCAGCAGCCATCAACCGCAGCATTGTCAAAGATGTGACAACCCCGGACGGCCTACACCTATCGACCGGCACCCGAGTCTGCGTTCCTGGATATCTTGCCAACGTCGACGGACAGCACTATGCCGACGCGTCGACCTTCGACCCTTATCGGTTTGTCAAATCGAACTGCGGCATTGGGCACGAGAAAGCGTGGGCCGTGACAGACAATTTCACGACCTTTGGCCATGGGCTTAACGTGAGTACTGTCGGCCGTCAGGGTTTCTTTGAGACCCGATCGCAACACAATTCCGCCAGACTATACGGGAGCTAACTCGTCACGATCGCAGGTCTGCCCAGGACGTTGGTTCGCGATTGCAGAGATGAAGCTCATCATCACCCATTTTTTGACCCACTTTGAGTTCAAGACAATACCTTCGATGCCCGAAGGGTTCTGCTTGGCCACGATGCTTGTTCCTTCGATGTTCCAAAAAGTCTACCTTCGAGCCCGGCGAGACCGGACTCAAGGAGAGTGAATGCGGTTAGGCATATACGACAATCAACAGCTTATTTACCATTCTGAATTATTACCCGTGAGAGACAACAGGCTTCACCGGTCGTTCCTGCCTCACTACGCACCCGTTGACGTTCTTCCTAAACGACGCGGACTGGTATGCAGGATTCACCTTCAAATGTTCCAACAGATATATGCCTCTTAGTGAATCGTACCGCAAAGTATGTCGCTTACCCAGAGGATCTGCCATATCAATGGAAGTGCAGATCTCTGTAGTGTTCTCGTCAGAGAAGAGTTAACATTGGGTGATCGCTAGACTGCCTGTCAACACGGATCGAGTCTCGCCGTCGCCATTAATGATGAGGTTGCAGTATTACCCGTCTGCAGCAATGATTTGGGCGTCAAGTCCGTCAAGATTGCCCGGGCAGCAGAACAAGTGTCTCTGTCTTATTGGGCGGAGATGTCATCGCCCGGCAAAGGTCAACTAAACGGAAATGGAAAGCGCAGTGCACGATCGATTGATTTGTCATTGTAGACGTGGAGATTTGACTTCGTTCCATTTCAAAAGGAATGACTGGAGGAATGTAATTCCGTCGGTCTTTTGTGGTACGCAGGGTTAGGGTAAAGGACATTGTCGGCACCTACACCTTCCACGAGTCAGATGGATAGATGTATGTAACTACTTTGATCACAAGATTTCAATTCACCATGGTACCTACCTTGTCTCTTCACAGGTTGACAGTCAAATTCGTGCAACACGTGGAATCATGGGCTTGCGTGACGCTCCTTCCATTCCCATAACATAGAGAGTACGTCATTCATCGCGCATCTTATTATGAGCGTTTATCTCGTCATTGCACCACCAATTAATGTTGAGCCGCGCCTGGGATAAAGATTCAATTCCCGTCCAAAAAAAGCACATGTAAGCTACCTACAACTCATACCATCGAACCAAACAACCAAGCAACAACATGGCCGAAACACACCACTTCGACGCCTCCAAGCTGTTCGATGTCTCCGGATATGTCTGTGTTGTGACTGGCGGCGGCACTGGCATTGGCTTGATGTGCTCGCAAGCGCTCGCGGCCAACGGCGCCAAGGTCGGTCTTGCTTGCTCTAGAAACACTGGTGCTATACTAATCTAATTGAGAAGGTTTACATCACTGGCCGTCGTACAGAAGCTCTCGAGAAGGCTGCCAAATCCCACGACCCTCATCACGGCGGTACCATCATCCCCATCGGCCCGACCGATGTCACAAAGAAGGACGACCTCGAGGCTCTTGTTAAGGACCTCCAGACGAAGGAGAAGTATATCAACCTGCTTATTTGCGCTGCTGGTATCCCCGGCCCAAAGGCCGAGCCCGAGCACGACGACGCAGGTGATCTGAAGAAGAAGCTATGGGAGAACGAGAGTGTGCAGGACTGGAACGAGACCTACAACACAGACGTGACAAGTGTCTACTTCACCACAGTCGCTTTCCTGCCCCTTCTGCAGGCTGCTATCGAGCCCCAGGGCCCTCTGCCTCGCTTCGGCTCCAGCGTCATCACCATCTCGTCCATGAGCGGAGAGATGAAGCACGCACAAGGTCACTTCGCATATAACGCCGCCAAGGGTGCCACCATTCACCTCACCAAACTCATGAGCTCTGAGTTCCAGCGCACATGGATCCGCGTGAACTCGATTTCACCGGGATACTTCCCCTCTGAGATGACGGCCAAGAGTTCCGATGACAACCAGAAGAGTGAGCTGCCAGCTGAGAAGGTGCAGGAGAAGGGTCATGTTCCTGCCATGCGCCCCGGGCGCGACACGGAGATGGGCATGGCTGCGCTGTTCTTGGCCAAGAACGAGTATGTGAACGGGCAGATTCTCACTATCGATGGCGGTGTGATGAACTACCTACCCGGCGGCGGTTGATCAAGCGATGTGTGAATTCTAACGCATGTTTACGATGAAGACGACGGAAACGGCCGGACGCATGCGACGGATGCGTTAGATATCGATAGTTGGCAGAGCTACAGCACGACTTGAGAAAAGAGAGTTTGGATGTCATTCGAAGCGAAGGTGAAGCCAACGAAGCGAGATGAAGGTAGCCAAGCGAATGAAACGATGATGGGACAAGGGCTTCGGAGAAGCATACGAATAACAATAATAATGCCTACACAAATAGCAGCTACAAGATAGAATATCCTGAACGTTGCGTTGGACGCACATGTTCGGCCCAGTTGAAAGTCAATTGCCTTGGATTTCCTCGTTGATCGCGTCATCTTCCGGGCGTCCAGCGTGGCAAACACGTGTGCCACATGTCGGTTTGAGATGGAGCTCCATATCGCCACATTATTCGCCACCACTACTGCCCTGTCACGCTATCACGGTCTCGAGTCTCTCGACGACTCCAGAGAGATACGGATAATCGGAATCGGAATCGGCGCATCTCCATGCTCATCCGCACATGTCCATCAAGACACACGCAAACTGATCCACGCAGATAATGCAATTCCGGTTACGGTGGAGCTGATTGACACGGCTTGTTTCAGATAGGCCAATGGCAGCCGCAACAAGGACGGGATGTCCCACGTCTTCATCTTTCTAGCCCTCCTTAGGTTCCATCCTTGGAGGTTAGATTCATCCTTCGGCCTCACCTTTTACCCTTTACCCACCAATCTCCTAGGATCCTTCAAGTCCTCGAGTCCTTTCATGTGAACCGACAAGTCCTCTGCGTCGAGTCGTGATCTTGGTGTCACGACAGCCGTTTGGTAGTAACATTATACATTCCCAAATCACAATATGGCGCATATTCTCTCTGGGCGCAACGACTTCTGACATTGGCCATTGCTGCTACAAGACCAGCATCCTGCGGGAAACGCCACAGCAACAGCGTTTCTTGACAACGTCCGGATATGAGCGAATGTAACACCGCACTGACGGTCACGAATCCTTCCCGGAGAGGCAGGGTGAAGGTCAAGACCGGATGCCGTACTTGCAAGTAAGTAATCCCTTGAACGACGCCCCATTGCTCTCGCAAGCCAGCATGCTTACCATTGCAGGACGAGGAAGGTCAAATGTGACGAGCAGTTCCCAGCATGCCACCGCTGTATTTCGACGGGTCGTGTTTGTGACGGGTATGGCATCTGGGGCGGTGGCGGTAACAGCTACGCCGAGCGCTACGCCAAATCGTCACACTCACCGCCTGAGCAATGCTCCACCACAGTCTCCCTCCCGTCGACTAACCGCATCTCGGCTCGCGCTCCCCTTTCAAACGCCAGTGAGCGTGCATATCTGGATTGGTTTTCGAATCAAACTGCGAACAAGCTACCTGGTGTCTTCGGTGCCGGGTTTTGGGATACGCTTGTCCTCCAGGCCGCTGTCACCGAGCCAGCTGTACTGCATGCAGTACTCGCCCTCAGCTGCGCACACAGAAGCACATCATCCGCTGGTGTCAACAAGGCTTTGTCAAGCCATGGTGGCCCTGACAAACACGAGCAGTTCTGTCTGCGACAATACAGCTCGGCGATATCTGATTTGAAGCCACATTTCGTGAGCAGCACCAAAGCTTCAATCCGAGTGGCGCTCATCGCGTGTATTATCTTCACCTGTCTGGAATTCGTCCGCGGTCACTATCAGACTGCAAAGAGTCACCTTCAAAGCGGTCTCAGGCTGCTAGGCCAACTGGGAGCTGTTTCACACGGAGCCCAAGGCACAGAATGCCCAAGCCTGAGCAGGGCCGATCAATCAGTCGACGGCTGGCTTGCCGAACAATTCGCCCGACTACACCTGCAGGCCAGGCTCTTCGGACAGAAACATGCAATGCCACAAGTGCTGATCGTCGAGCGCAACCAAGTGCAGCCGGTGTCATTCGTCTCGACCAGCCATGCGCGCAAATGCTTAGATCGACTTATCGGCGAGGCAACCTCACTGACTGAGCGCTACCACGCCGAACGGGCAGGCTCATCGATATCACTACCAACTCCGGAAATCCTCGAACAACAATCTCGCATCCAGTACAACCTCGCAGCCTGGTTTCGCGCTTATGAGGCTTCCAGCTCCCCATCGGGCATCAAACGGGACATTGAATCTGTCATGGGCTTCAAAATCTTACACAGCTACTACCTCGTCGCGAGGATCACGCTCGCGACCTGTCTGCGCTTGGACGGTGAGATGGCGTATGACTCGCACACCCAGGATTTCCGTGCCATCATGCTGAATTCCTGGCAGCTCGGTGAGATTGTCTTCAACGATGCGCCGGGGACGAAGTTCGCCCACGATCCGAGCGTTCCGCCCATCGTTGCCGATATGGGCTGGATCACACCGTTGTATTTCACTGCGATCAAGTGCAGGGAACGGGAAGTTCGTCTTGAGGCCATCCGCTTCTTGTCTCACGGCGATTGCAAGGAAGGGATTTGGGATGCGGCTTTGGCCGCGCAGGTTGCAAAACAAGTCATGGTGATTGAAGAACAGGGACCTGCCGTTGACCCGAAAGTTGCGAGAACAGGAGCCTCGAAAGAAAGTCAAGCAGATGTCGGCGAGAGTAGACTTCCACCGGAAGCCAACAGAGTCTTCGATGTGGAGGTGATCCTGCCTGAGGGCCCTGCTGGAACCCTGGGTCTTGTGTGCAAGCGACGGAAAGAAGAAGGTTCTTGCGAGACTCTCGCCATGTATCGCGATGCACAGTCGTGCCAGTGGACCAACGGCAAGGCGTGACGGGTGAATGAACGCATGCGGGAACGCCGATCGGAGGACTCTATGCCCTTGAAGTTGAGGCTCGCACGTCGGCTCGTGATATCTCCTATTACAGGTGATAATCGCTCACCCCAAGCTGGTCTGTCTCTATTCGACTCGCATCTGCTGGGTGGCCTCATTGAGGAGCTGGATCACAACATGAACTATCCAGGGCTTCGTCTGTAAAGCCGCATACTGCACACCGTCCAATCGCTTTCAAACAAGACGTCTTTTCCACAAAGACCACTGGGTTGATACACACAGGCGATTTCCGTTCGCGACTTTCTCGTCACAAATACGCAAAAGCTAGCCAGTCCTGAGAAGTTTTAAGCCTAATTCTGACCCGCAAGTCGGGGTGAATCCCACCCAAAGACATCGTCTCAAGCTAGCTCTTGTCAGCCAGTTTATGGCTGTTGGTCGAGTCAGGACATCAGTACAACAACAGAATTACAGAAGGATCTGGCGGCACTAGCTGTGCCCCTCTCACGACCAGGGAAGGCCATGGGGCTGATATTGGTGCTGGGTCTACTTGGAAGAAAATGCCACAATTGCAACACGGCTGGTGTTGAGCAGGCCTGCCAAACGGGGTGGCATATATTTGTACGGCATGTATTTTATATGTGACAAGATAAGATATGTATCCATACCAGAAAGCCTTTCGCTCCCTCTCGATCTCACAATGGAGAAAGATACAACAGTACTGCGGGAAGAGAAAGCGTCTGCGCACAAGGCGTCAATTTTACTGTCTGCAGACATCACTCCAAAGCTACTCCCCCGTCCTCTTCCCAAACTCTATTCCAAATCAGCAGACAGATGCAACAGCCTACTCGAAGCCCCCACAAACACTTTTTTCGCAAACTCAGTCACAACCCAATCCTGCCTCTCCGTAACCCAACTCGATACATCTCTCCTCGCAAGCTCAAAAGTCACAGTCTGCGTTTCGCCAGCCTTGATATGCACGCGCTCAAAACCGCGCAGCACGACTTTGGGATCGTAAGGCCCGCCGAGCGAGACGTAGCACTGTGGTACTTCATCACCATCTAGATCACCTGTGTTGGTAACTTTGACGCTCACGCTGTAGACGTTCTCCCACAGACCCGGGTTCCCGCCGTTGGGGCCTGAGGCGGGCGGGTAAGAGAACTTGGAGCCGTCGCGGGCGCCTTCGGGGATGAACGAGTTGTCGCCGTAGCCGGCTGCGCCGTAGGATTCGTTGAGGCTGGTGCTGTTGAGCCAGGGGTAGATAAAGAGCGGGATGCGCGTGATGTCTTCGGGGAAAGTGTGAGCGGAAGTGCGATTGTCGATGGTGCCGTAGGTGGGAGCGGGGCCCGAGGAGCCCGAGTTGGGCTTGTAGGCAGCCGCGTCGAGTTTCTTTACTTCGATGTCTGAGTACTCGAACGTGGTGTAGCTGAGGCCGAAGCCGAATTCGTAGACTGGGGTAATGTTGCGGTGGTCGAAGGTGCGGTAGTCGACAAAGACACCTTCCTGGAAGTTGTACTGGGGTACATCTTGGTTAGGCGTGTAGAGGACGTCGGTACCATAATCGGAGCGCTCTTTGCCGAGTGTGAAAGGGAGTCGTCCTCCTGGATTCACTCGGCCGTAGAGCACGTCTGCGATGGCATTGCCTGATTGCTCGCCTGGTGGTTGTCAGTGATGATGTCGAGTACGTGCATGACATTTGCTCTTACCTGGAAGACCAGCCCAAAGGATAGCGGTGATGTTCTCGTTGTCTTTATATTGGTCGATGTCAACCGCACCGACTGTGTGAAGAACAAGCACCGTGTTGTTGCAGTTTGCCGAGACGTTCGCGATCATCGCGTCTGCGCCTTGCCACAGGGTCAAGTTTTTGCGGTCACCGAAGTTGTTCTCGATGTTGACGAAGCCCTCTCCCGAATCGGCGTTCGCGAAAACCAGACAGACACCAGCCACCTCGGTCACACGCTTAGCGAGTAGTTCGATTTGAGTGAAAGCGCTGTTGTTGGTGATCGCCTCGTACGAGCCATAGCGAGACGTGACCTCGTGCTGGATAGCCGCATCTGGACTGATTAAATAAGGGAAGTTACCTTGACCACTTCCCCAGCCAACACCGAGAGTTCCAATGTCGCAGCCATGGTTTCTGCAGCCATTGGGTCCAACCGGATTCGATCCAGCATCCTCGCCGATAACAGCGGTCAGCCTCTCCTCGTTCGTCAAAGGTAAGGCACCCTTTGTGTTTTTGAGCAAGACAGTCGACGCAGCACCAATCTCTCGAATAAGGGCTCCGTGCTTGCGGCGAACATCGACATGTTTGTTAACAACGCCAGTACCCCAGGTCGCACCAACATGGGCATGGACGGGTCCTTCGGTGAAGGGAGTCCAGGACTGGAAGTTAGGCAAGTCGATCTCATCATCGCCATCGACCAGGTACCAGCCAGCAAGAATACGAACGGCCATGTCATCGAGGCGCCACTGCGGCACAGTGCCGTTGAGTACAGCGATAGTGAGGTTGGGTCCGAAATAACTTTCACCATCTCCAAATTGTCTATCGCCCGCCATGGTCATATCCAACCCAGCGAGCACCGCGGAGACACCTGAGGCGGTTGCTTGCCAGTCTGACATGACGTATCCCTGGAAACCCAGCTCCTCTTTGAGGACGTGGTTCAAGAGGTAGCTGTTTTGGCATGCTTGCGAGTTGTTTAGTAGATTGTAAGAGCACATGAATGAGGCAACGCCAGCCTTGACTGCGTCAGCGAACGGCCTATGATCGAGTCAGTCTTGTTGATGTCTCTATAGTTATAGCTTCGATGGACTTACCAGGCATAGAGCTCATGCAACGTCTGATCGTCCATGTTCGAAGACCCGGGTTCCGTGATGTTGAAACCATAGTCGATCGCTTCAGGTGTCTGGCGAAAATGTTCTTGCTCGTTGCCAACAAAGTGCTTGGCGCATGCCTGGACGCCAGTACTCTGAATGCCTCGGATGGAGTCTGCGAACAGTTTACCAGTGAGATACGGATCAGGACCGAAGCCCTCCCAATTACGGCCGCCCTCGGGAGACTGTCCGTGCAATTGTTAGCAGCGAGACACGTCTTGGTCTTCCATGGGCCAACTCACTCTTCCGATGCCGCCTGCGACAGGTCCGAGTAGCACAGTTATTCCCTTGTCGCGATTCTCGAGACCCATTGCCTTGCCGCGCTCATAGGCCAGACGCTTACTCCAAGTCGCACCGACATTGATGCCAGCAGGGAACACAGAGACGAGGCTGAAGGAACATCGGTCAGCTAGAATCGAGCAGATGACACTTCAGAGTAAGTCAACCTACTCGGTGTATCTCACGGCCACTGGAGAGTCTTGGAGACACTGTCCTCGAATGCCCAAACGAGGGACACCGCCCGTTTGCCCGACACATTGTTGCTGTTGCCATCCAGTACCTTTTACGTAAGTATTTATATTACTAAATTGCAACGAACACGGCAGATGCATACCTGTAGTGAGGTTCACCTTCTCCTCCAAAGTCAATTGCTTGACCACTTCGATGGCCTTCTTGTACGCCTCTGCCCATTCCCCGTCACCACTGCCCCAGGGACTAGGGTACTTTGGCGGCGAAGTCTGGTCGGATTGCGCGCCAGCCACGGCATCAGGATTGGGAGAGGTGGCGTCCGGGTAGGTGACGTCGGGAAACTGAGATAGTCAGCAGATGTTGGGAGTGCTCAGGACTTTCCAACAGCGTGCCGGAGCGCCATTATTGCCAAACTGTGCCAAAGCCCCGCCGATGAGGCATGCAAGTGGGAGAAGCATGATTGTCGTGAGTGCTTGCTCTCTTGTCGATTTCGAGAGTGATTGTTGAAGGGATGAGGCTTTCTCACTTGCAGGGCCGGACAATTTGACGGGGTGGCGGCGATGAGTGGAAATACTTATGGCTGGTGTCTCTGACCGGGTAACATTTCGATGTGCCTACGGATCGCCGACGGGCTCGGCGGCGGTCGCTTAGACTACATTGCAGAGAGGAGTGCATGCAAGCATGTTGCGGTCGAAATCGCGCTCCACACTTGGTACTACCATGCTCCAATCCCACAGAGGCACGGATCGAATGGGGTAATGGGGTAATATATGGGACATGGGGACACGAGGTACTCGTTCCTGCCTCTCTGTGCGATGATGGCGCTGACTGCAAGGTACCAACACCACCAGTCCACCACGGGACCGATTTACGTGCTGGTGGCGTCCGCCAACAGGATCAATGCCGGTATTGTCGTCTAACGTAAGCCGGGTCGACAGTCAACCCATCCGATACGTCCGGTTCAGGCTGAGGTGCTGTCGACTTGGCGGTGGCCGGCAGGATGCGAGTCGTGGATGTGCTAAATTATGTCGGAGGCTGGTGCAAGTGGAGGGGAAACAAATGTCAATCAATCCCATCGATGCAACGTGACGTGGCGGGAAAACGGTGCGAGGTCCGTGCCAAGAAACCACGATCATGTGTCGCTTTGACAGCATTGTTTTGGTCGACTCCTGTGAGAATTGGAACTTGATTCCTATCCATCAGGACCGATTCGTGTTGTATCACGCTCATATTTAATTGTCGTGTCGCGATAGAATCCGGTTGGAACCAGCCAGTGTCGATATACATAGAAGTTACGCTGAGTGATCCCGAGCCTGGGCCTCAACAACACATACTGGTCACTACCTATTCGACCATTGATCATTGTTACCGGAAATGTTAGCACTGGCATTGCCTTGGTAAACATGCGGGATGGAATGATTTCTCTTTTCGAAATGGCATGCATTGAAGCTCTCATTTGCCTTCAAGTACTGCTGCTATCGTCGTCTCATCTTTCGTCTTACTTTTCGTACTTTTCGTATAGCCAATCAAGGCTGGGCTCTTCTTTTTTGTCGTTCAATCACATATAGATGCATCGCATCTATCACACCCGCACCCAACCCGAAAGAAAACGCCTCGCTCAATCAACCCGCATCATTCATGCAACTGCCATATCTAACTCGTCTGCAGAGTGACCTGCTCGGTGCCCTTGGTGACCTCTTCGAGAGCATCGCCGGCATTGGGGTCAGACTGCACACCACCCTTCTCAGCAGCCTCAACACTCTCCTTGGCCTTCTCTGCTGCGCGCTTGGCCTTTTTGCGCTCCTTGTCAGCCTTACGAGCCGCGGCCTTGGCCTCCTTCTCTGCCTTCTGCTTCTGCAGCTCCTGACCACCGAACAGCTCGCGCCACTCCTTCTCCTTCTCGGGCTTGATAGTCTTGAACAAGTGGGCGGCTTTGCCGATCTTGTGGTTGCCAGGAATGGAGTTGGCCTCCCATTCGTCGGGAATGATGAGGAGCTCGGTTTGAAGCTGCGAGAGAATTGCGCGAGTGGTGGCGGGGAGGTAGGGAGCAATGGTTGAGGCCAGGAGGTGAATGTGGTTTACCGCGAGGTGGACGACAGCATCGCAACGCTCACGCTCGTTGGCGAAGAGGTTGTTGTCAAGTCTGTTCTCCTGGAGGAGACGGTTGCCGAGCGAAGACAGCTCACGCGCGGTGATAAGAGCCTGTTTGAGGTGAACGCCCTCGAAGGCATCCCTGTACTCCTTGAGCTTGTTGTTGACGTCGACCTTGTGCTGTTCGAGGCCCTTGTAGAGCTCACTATCTTGCGAGAGGGTGGGTGGGGCAGGAACGACCGAATCGTAGTTTGGAGAGTTGACGAACTTGAGGATACGGTTGACGAAGTTTCCGAAGTTGGCGACAAGCTCGTTGTTGTTTGCAGCAATGAAGCCGTCCCATTCGAACTCAGCATCGCTGGTTTCCGGTCTCCTCAAGAGCAAGAAGTATCTCCACACATCTGCAGCAATACCAGTCTCCTTGGCACTGGTACCGAAGACACCGACGCCACGGCTCTTGCTGAACTTGCCATGCTCGTAGTTGAGGTACTCGGTGGTGGACAAGTGGTTGAGCATGGTCCACTTGTCGCCGGTGCCGAGCTGTGAAGAGGGGAAGACAACAGTGTGGAAGGGAACGTTGTCCTTGCCCATGAACTGATAAAGCTTCACTTGCTCGGGGTTGCGCCACCACTGTTCCCAGTGTTCGGTGTAGTTGGCAGTGATCGAGACGTATCCAATACAAGCGTCAAACCAGACATAAAGCACCTTGTCGTCGTAGCCAGGCAAAGGCACGGCGGTACCCCACTTCAAATCTCTGGTAATACCACGAGGCTTGAGACCCTCCTTGATCCACGACTTTGTAATGTTGATACCGTTCTCGCTCCAGCCACCATCGACGCCGCTCTTCTCTGACCACTGTGCCACCGCATCCTGAAGCTTGTCGAGTCTGAGGAACACGTGCTTGGTCTTCCTCGCCTCGGGCGTCGCACCATCAAGCTTGCACTTGGGGTTCTTGAGGTCCAGGGGCTCGAGGAGATGACCGCACTTGTCGCACTGATCACCTCTGGCGTCCGGGTATGCGCAAAGCGGGCACTCGCCCTCGACGAAACGGTCGGCCAAGAAACCCTTGTGCTCAACACAGTAGGGCTGAGTAGTCTCTTGTTCCTGCAAGTATCCGTTGTCGTTCAGCTTGGTGAAGATGTCTTGTGCGATGTCCGTCTGCTGTGTTGTGGGAGTGCGGCCGAAATGGTCGAACTCGATCTCGAACCAGTCATAAACCTCCTTGTGGATCTTGTTGTACTTGTCGCAAAGCTCTTGAGGCGTGACGCCCTCCTCAATCGCCTTCGTCTCGGTGGCAGTGCCGTACTCGTCGGTGCCGCAAACGTAGAGTGTAGGGTAGCCGCGAGCCTTGCAGTAGCGCGCGAAGACGTCTGCGGAGAGAACGCTGCCGATCACGTTACCCAGATGAGGCACATTGTTGACGTAGGGCAGGGCGGAGGTAATCAGGATGTTGTTCTTGCCCTCCTCGGGGAGGATGACTTTCTTGACGGCGGCCATGTTGTCGTCTCGTTGGCGGTGGTGAGCCGCGGGTGCTGTGGATTGGTATGCAGGCGCGATTTGAAGGTTGACTGCAGATTTCCTATGCTACAGGGAGTGCGAACGGTTCGGTGTGGTATCGAAGTGTTGGTGTTGGTGGTGATGATAGGTAGCTAAGTGTACAACAGTGCGCGCGAGAGCAACTCACCTTTCTCGAGCACAGTCATTGCATTGGAGGGGTCCGATCTTGAATTTGGTGGGGTCCGAGTCGAGTCTTTGTTTCCTAGAGAGGGTTAGGGTTGGGGTAAGTTCGAGGCACCGCATGCTTTCTGTATTCGCTTGTATAATCATTCTTGCTGTCTAACCTCCATTTCAACCACTTGATACTTCATACACATTACACACACCTATACGGCTCACCCTTGACTGAAATGCGGGTGTTGCTGTAGCCTGGGTGCGTCTTTTATGTCGAGTTGGACTTAGACAAGCTGTTACGACAACAGTCTGTCCCATTCACGCAGCGTCTTTTCGATCACCAGAACTCCAACCATGATCGTTTGAGTATACTTGATCAATTTTCTTAATGATTCCATGTTACAATGAACATACAAAGGAGACCTGTTACTCCATAAGTACCTTAGCCCCGGCCGATACCGAAGGAATAAACCAATTACCGCCTGCATCCGGCTTCGTATCTTCTCGTACGACAGAGTGTGGAGGGCTGGGCAGCTGAAGCTGCGGCTGACTTTGGGCTAGCATTGAACTAGCCTCTCATCTTTCGTCTTTTATCCTTTATCTTTCCTCCGAAAGGTTAAAATACCTACAGTATTCTCCTCATCACTTGCTTACCTGTATACACATATCGTGGAAAATCGTCTGATCCTTGTCCAGAGTTGGCTGTGCAGCCCGCACATTCATCCGTCAACATGCGTTTCCAATCCGTATTAGCCGCCACCCAATGTCTCTTCACATCCTGTGAGGCTGAGACCGGCCTTTCGAATCAATCAGAAAACATCGTACGTTGATGCTTATACCTGTCGGTCCTTCGATCGAACAGATGCTGTAACACAACACGGTCTCATAAATCGACGTCACTAATCCAACCTACAGTGTTCAATTCTGGAACAGCTCGCTCCTGCGAACGTCCTCCAGGCTCACGACGATGCATATGGGGTTCGTCAGCAGGCTTACTTTGTCAACCAACACAAGGAGATGTACCCAGCCTGCCGCTATCTCCCCACTGGCCCATACGATCTGCGAGCGGCCTTGCGCCACTTGACGAGCACGGAAACTGCCTTTGCAGTACACTCTGGCGGCCACTCCTACAACGTAGGCACTTCAAACATCGATGATGGTGTCACCATCGATCTCAGCCGTCTGTCAAGCATCACATTGGCTGACAACAACGCTGCCGCTTGGGTTGGCCCGGGCGCACGCTGGCGAGATGTCTACGCGGCACTCGAGCCGCATGGCCTCACCATGCCAGGAGGCCGAGTCGCTGATGTTGGCGTTGGCGGCTATGTACTCGGCGGCGGTTTCTCATGGTTCTCGGCGAGCAAGGGCTGGGTCTGCGACAGTGTGCTCGAGTTTGAAGTCGTCACCCCGGACGGAAGAGTACTCTACGCGAATGCCAAGCAACACGAGGACCTCTTCTGGGCTCTCAAGGGGTCTATGGGAGGGTTCGGGATCGTGACCGCCATCAAGATGCCCACCATGCAATACACGGGTATCTACGGCGGAGTCATCGTTTACGATCAAGCCCAGATGCCCAAGTTGATCACTACACTGAACGATCTCGCCACTGATGAGGACGAGACAGCAACACAGGCCATCTTCAACATGGTGTGGAACCGCGGCCAGAACCACCATATCTATCTCGCTTCCTTCACCAATACCGACAACGACGCATCTTCACCCGCCATCACCAATTGGACTTCGATTCCCAACAACGTCAACACTCTACACACCAGCACAATGAGTGAGGCTGCAGAGGAGCTTCTTCGCCCTGACCTACCCAAACAACGTCGTAGTAAATTCGTTTTGACCGTTCGTTCATCCGAAGAGGTGATCGAATACATCCACTCCACATTCATCACTGCCACGACAAACACCACTGACAATTCGTCGCACAATCTCGGAGACACCTACATCGTGACAATCCAGCCTTTGGTCCGCTCACACCTCGCAGCATCGGCAGCGAGCGGTAACATTTTCCCCCTGTCGGCAGATGATGGAGCTCTTCTGATTGTCAACGTTGAGCTATACTGGGACAACAAGGACCAAGACAGTTACTTTGAACAGTACATCAGGGAATGGCATGACACCTGGATGGAGAACTTCGTCCGTCTTGGTGCGCTACCCACAACCGGGTGGATATATCCCAACTACGCAGGCGCGTGGCAAGCAATGTACTCGTCGGAAAGACTCGGAAAGAACACCACAGACGAGTTGAGCAAGATTGTGAAGAAGTACGATGGGCAAGGTGTCTGGAAGAAACTGGTGCCCGGGATATGGCACTTCTAGGCAAATCGAACGCGTCGGACCCAGCTTGAGCAATGGACGCATCGAAAGTTATATGTGACTGATGAAATCGAGTGCGCGAGCAAGGTATCTATGGTATATCGTCTATGTTTTTGCGTCTAAGGTCTAATTTCTATAGTCTAAGGTCTATCATCTAACGTCTACACGAAAAAGGTCAATCGCTTTCTCATGAATGCTCATCACAATCCCCGAAGACACCGACATTCTGCCCAAACGAAACATACTTCCACTCCAGAGCCCCGCGATACCCTGATGATACAGGACGTTCCGAGCAGCCACCACCAATGTCTCCCCTTGTGTACTCTGCCTTCGGGTCTTGACAACATCCAACGGCTGCGTCACGCAGACTGTTACCACCCCCGCCGCGGCACCCAGCAAGAAAGTGTCCTGCACAGACTTGGACGAATGCCCGACGAGATTCGTGTGCTGCTTGGCGAAAAAGTAGTACGAGCCCATCTTGACCGCTCCCGTTCCGGCGTACTTGCATGTGGTGCTGACGAGTCCGCGATAAATTCCTCGGACACCTTGAGAGCGGAAGATCTGCCGTGCGGCGTCTGCTGTTGATCGGAACTGTTTGGCGCCATTGGCATCGTCGATCATCGCTGTTTTGATCCTTTCGCTAGGAGTCGCGACCAGGACGCTCTCGACGATGCCAGCGAAGATGCCGGCTGCTGCATAGTCGACGTTGCTGGATCGGCCATTTTTGTCTTTGAGAGCGTGGACGGTGCCGTCGAAGATCAAGTAACGAAGACCGACTTTGAGTGCTGCGCCCGAGACGGCACTACCGACGCCGGTGTACAGGGAAGAGATTCCGTCGACCGCAACTTTGCGTTGCAGGAACGTTTTGGTGTTCAGATGTCTCCAGCCACGATTAAATCTGAGCTGTGCTTGTGTCTTTGCGAGTTCGAGCGGGTACGTGACACTGGCTTCGATACTGCCTGCCAGGGCCCCAGAGAGGAGTCCAAGGATTGGTGTCACCACGTTGGAAACGAGAGCTTTGTCGAGAGAAGGCCTGTTGGCCAATCGATCGCTGTACATCGAGTTGTGCATGTGCATTATGCCGGCAACCTTGTGTGTGCAGATTTTGGATGCGGATCGATTGACGTTGCAGGCTTTCGTACGACGAGGAGGTTTGGGAGACGGGGGATCTGTTTGACTCTGCATCGTTTTTCCGATTTTCGGTTCACTGAATAATATGATATATATTCAAGCGACTGTCATCGTTGATGGGCGGCAAGTGATTGTCCGTAACAATGCCTGAATGTCCAACCGGAAAACAAACTATTCGATTCCTTATCTTCCCGGCCCACATCAGGCCAGTCATATCACATCATCGACGTGCACACCGATCACATGGTACGATGGTATTGTGAAACGACGCGCATGGAATCCTCAACAGCGTATGGGAATGCATGCAACTTCCGAGACCTGCTGCAGACGAGCGTCGGATTCTCAATCTTTCTGAGAGTCGCACCGTTCGCGGGCAGACGCGGGGAGCCAGATCAGGCGGATTCTTTCTTCCGCTTCAAACGGCTTCTCCTTTCCCGCGCACAATCAATCGACCAACAACACATCGACCAACATCATGACATCTCGCCCGGACGTCAACGAGTCAACAGAGATCACGTCGCCACGTCGACCAGGTGCTAGACGAGGCCCTAGAGTCTCGAATGCGTGCGTCAATTGTAGACGACGGAAAGTATGTGGGAGCGGGTTCCCGTTCTGCAAAAGAAGTGCAACGGTGAAGTTGACACGGATTTGTAGGTCAAGTGTACGGGCGAGAAGCCGCGGTGTCAATACTGCACCACGTACCAGAAGCATTGTGTGTATGAGGAACTTGTCAAGCGGCAAAGGTCTGTCTGTCTGTTGTCTCGGCTTGTTCATCACGTTACCGTCATGTATCTGACACTGTTGTTCCCTTAGACCGACTCATGCTCGGGTAGAGCGTTTGGAAGAGGAACTCCGGCAGCTGAAGGGCTCAACGTCAGCCTCACCACCGCCTCGAGAGAAGAGTGAGGCTACGGCGCTGAATACCCCAGCTCTGGCTCATGATGATGCCACCTCTGCCAGCGGCGTTCAACGGCCCAACAATAGTACTACAGGTCGTTATACGACTATCCCTCACAACTCATGGACTCCAACTACTGGACCTTCGACTCCAGGCGGTCCCTCCTCAACTTATCACGGGCCAACGAGCGCGAGCCATGATGGTGCTGTCCATGAGAGACGTCCGCACAGGTGGTTCACGGCTGAGAGGGAGGCTCTTATGCCGAACCTGTTGTTCGCCGCAGCCGCACGCCAACGTGAGTTGTTGATCATCCACGTTGACGAACAGAAATACCATCGGTGCTGACCGAGTCTCTCTCACAGGACAAATGGAGAAACTGACTGCGAACCTCGACTTTGACGGCGTAGACCCGGAGCTCGCATGGCACCTTCTAGACCTCCACTGGAACCGGCAGCATCATGCATTCATGGTCACATACCGCCCGGCCTTTATGCGGGACATGGCTTCCGGTGGTCCCTACTTCTCCCGCATCCTGTTGAACGCCATCTACTTCGGCGCAGCAAAGTTCAGTCCGCGCCTTGAGCTCCGAAAAGTGCCAACCGATGTTCGCACTGCTGGCTGGCAGTTCAGAGACCGAGTCCGTGACCTGCTGGGCCGAGCGCTAGACTACAGCAACATCACAACGATCCAAGCTCTTTTACTGATGTGCAACTCACTCTTTGCGCTGGGCGATGAGCCGAGTGCCGCTTGGATCTATGCGGGCAATGCGTTCCGTATGATCATCGACTTGGGACTTCACGTGGATGTCACTTCGAGGAGTAATTTGAGGCATTTGTCTGATGAGGATATTGAGATCAGACGACGAGTGTTCTGGGCTGCGTTTGGTAAGTCGACCGGAGGGTTCTTGCCAGTCAACATGTACGCCTTTGTAGATCACTAACACGTACACTCTGCAGTCATTGACAAGATCCAATCCCTCTACCAGGGTCGAACAGCGGTGTTGCAAGAAGCCGATTGCCATGTTCCCATCAAATTTCTGGACGAGTACGAAGAGCTCGAGCATTGGCAGCCTTTTGCCTACGCTTCACCCTCCGAACACAACGGGTCTCCTTGTTACAACGTGTCGACATTTTCCGAACTCTGCAAGCTCAGCATCATACTGAACCAGGTCGTGAACACAATGTATGGCGAGAGAAGAAAGTCGCGGTCGCTGAGCCACCGAACGAAAGACCTTGAGAGTCTCGACAAAGCGCTGCTCGACTGGAAGGCGGACTTACCCGTACATTTGAAGAACGCGTTGGCTTGTGGCCCAGAGACACCAGTTCCGCCTCCACACGCGCTGTCTTTGAGGTAGGTCGGACGACGAAATGCATATCCAATGATTCTTACTTACTGACATTAATTCCCACAGAGCAATTTGGCACGTCCTCCGTATCCTCCTCCATCGGCCTTTCGTCCTAGATAGCGACCCCAGCGTCCGAGCTTCCCAAACCACCCACGCCTGCGTCGAAGTATGCACAACTGAAGCGGCCAATATCGTGCAACTCGTCAGACTCTACGACGTCTCATTCAGCGTCAGGCAAGCCCCTTACCTGATCTCATATGCCACATACGTTGCGGCTACAATCCATGTGCGACTTGCAAGCTCGAGTCCGCCTGAATCTGCAGCGCACGAATCTCTTGCGGTGTGTCTGACGGTCCTAGATTTGAACTCGAAAACGAATCCTGCTGTGCGTAAAGCGAGTGTTGTGATCGAGGCGCTGATGAAGGCCATGAACGTCAATATGGAGAAGCCACACGATAACAACGGTGATGGTAACGGCGCTTCTAGTGCCATACAGCGGGAGTCTCGCATCAACGGTACTTCCGCTAGCAACACCGGCTCCGCTCAACAACTGCCAGACCAAACCGGCCGCAGTAGCAATACCACGACGCTCGCACCGCAGTCATACGTGAGAGGGACTTTGACGCCTTACAGCCAGCAGCAGAACAGCGTCCAGCAGCCCAATATCATGGTGCCTGCGGATGTTGCAGACGGCTCGGCGTATGCGGTTGAACCGGGGTCTGAGTATTTTGGGGACTTTGCATTTGATGGGATGGATGACATTCTGTTTGGATTCAATGCTTCTGAAAGTATTTTCCAAGACTTCATGTAGTACAGATTGACATTATTCATTATCTACAAAACAGCTCTTAGTAACTTTTGAGATGTTTGCAATATTTAGTAATACATATGATTGTTAGTCGAATAACAACATTCAGAGGAGACTCAGTAAGGTTATCTCTTACCAAAAAAAACATTGAAAGACTAATGTAGCTCGGCGAAGTGACTTAAATTCACCGTTTACTAACGCATTCAAAGCGTTAGTTATATCTTCTTCGGTATACGAAGACATAGAGAAGGAAGAAGAAACGCGGGGGAGCAAGCGGGGTTTATAAAGCTAACCTCGGTAAAGTGCGCCGCTTCCCCTACTGCGCCGCTTCCTCTACAGTCACGTTATTGATTTGCTATAAGACTATACTTAAATAGAGGATTTAGATATTACTTTAGAATAAAATATATCTAAAAGTTTCAAACTAATATTTTAAAAGCTTAGTCCAAGTTTAGTATTTTATTAATTATTAGAGATAAATAACAATAATATAAACAAGCTAATTTAATCTATATATATCAGTAATCTATAGTATAGTTTATTAGAAATAGCCGAAATATTAGATTAGTTATCTAAGATATAATAGAACTACTAATTATCTAATTTTAATTATACTATTTCTAATTTTAGTTTAATTAAGTATACTTTGACTAATATTTGAACGATATATCTAGAACTGACTTTATAGATAAACTAAGTATTTGACCTAGTAACCCTATATTATAGACCTTAGATTATTAACTAAGATTAGTTTCTAAGTGTTATTTGAAATTTATAAAACTTAATTAATATTAACTTATAAGTTACTATATCTTTTATTATATTAATGTTAGGTACACTCAGCTTAGAATCTAGCTAAGATCTTATTAGATCTTTTGGTCTAAGCTGTTTTTGAATATGATAAACTAATCTTTTTAACTTTAAGTTAGTATTTTTACTCTATATATTAAATAGCTTACTACTAAAATAGACATCAGCTTTATTTAGTTATAAATACTAAGTAATATCATAGTTTAAGCTGCTATATAGCTATACTATAGAATATACCTAAACCCTAATTGTATTGTTGAATTAGTTATAAGAATTAGCTTATAATACTCTAATAAAGTAATGCTAACTAACTTTTAAGTTATATTATTTCATAATCTTTTCAGAATATATCTTAATATTATCTATAGTAATGTCAGCTTAGTAATATCCTAAGACTTAACTAACTTCTTATACAATTTTCTAATTCATAAATCAATATGTTCTAATTAATTTTAGATTAATAAGTAAAGTTATAGATAGTACATATTCTGTTAATAATTCGTATATTCTGTCAACCTATTACTATAATTTCTTTAGAGCTTGAGAGTAGCTTTAAACTCACTTATCTATGATTTCCTTATTATAACAAACCTTATTTAGTAAGTTATATAATTCCTACTATCTAATGACTTCTACTGTGATATTAAGAGCTAATATGATAATTGTCTAAAGTCTGAAAAGGCAAAGTAAATTAAGTATCTTCCTAACTTTGTTTAGCTTTGAGCTAGTAATCAAGTGTTAGTAAGTTGAGTATATCAATTAACATCTAGAATTTGTGTTCTTTAATTAACGTTACTATATGGAAGAAGCAGAATAGTAGAATAAGTAGAACATATAGTATAACATATAGACAGAACTAATACTATATCAACTATGAATTTATATAGTTACATACTATAGTATCAGATTCACATAGGTTGTTTTGCTTCTACTAAGTTACTGTTTTGTCTTCTCTATAATGATATTCAATTAAGTAAACTTATACTATTCTTTTTCAAAGCTTTAAATTCGAAAGAAAAAATAATACAACTATTTAGAAAAATACTAGTTTTCTCTATAGAACTAATATTACTTAGTAATTATTAATTAGCTAGTCTAATTTACTCTGACTATAGATTAACTTTATTATATATTATTTATACTAAGTTAGTAAGATCTAACTGACTTAACTAATACAGTATTTACTCTACTTTTATTATAATTTATTTCTACTTATCTTAGTTTATATAACTATAGAGCTAACTAGTTATATATATAGCTTAGTATATATTATCCAGTTTACTTTTAGATAGTTTCTTATAAACTACTTTGCTATCTGTTTTAATAGTACTATTTTGTACTTCTTATAACTAACGTGACTGTAGGGGAAGTTAACCACCCCTAGAAGTTAACCACTTTACCGAGGTCTACTTTATAAACCCCGCTTTCTCTCCCACCTTTCTTCTTCCTTTCCTATGCCTTCGTATACTGAAGAAG